>Ga0181537_10000004_pt1 | contig 273339 bp, 230 predicted proteins | sample PEATcosm2014_Bin_39_FD_119765 | JGI IMG/M metagenome (GOLD analysis project Ga0181537, IMG submission 119765) | Peatland microbial communities from MTU Mesocosm Facility, Houghton, MI, USA - PEATcosm2014_Bin23_10_metaG | ecosystem: Environmental > Terrestrial > Soil > Wetlands > Peat | place... | reverse complement strand
GATATCAGGAAGACATCTATGGAATTGGTCAATCACACGGTCATCAATCTCATCATCTTCGTGCTCGCGATCTACGTGGGCTACCACGTCGTTTGGAACGTGACGCCCGCGCTGCACACGCCGCTGATGTCCGTGACAAACGCGATCTCGGCAATCATCATCGTCGGTGCGATGCTCGCGGCCGCGCTCACGGAAACGTGGGTGGGACGCACGATGGGCGTGCTCGCGGTGGCGCTCGCGGCGGTCAACGTGTTCGGCGGGTTCCTGGTGACCCGGCGCATGCTCGAGATGTTCAGGAAAAAGGAACCCAAGGCTGCTTCCGGTCCGGCTGCGGGTTCCACCGCGGCTTCCGCGAAGCATTGAGCCGGGGTCGAGAATGGAAATCAGCCTGAACCTGGTGGTCCTGCTGTACCTCGTCGCCTCGGTCTGCTTCATCCAGGCGCTCAAGGGTCTGTCGCATCCGTCGACGTCGCGCGCCGGCAATGTCTTCGGCATGGTAGGCATGGCCATCGCGGCGCTCACGACCGTGGCCTTGATCTACAAGTTGCGTGCGGAATCGGCCGGCGCGGGCTTGTCCTGGGTGCTGTTGGGCCTGGTCATCGGCGGCACGGTGGGAACGATCATCGCGCGTACCGTGCCGATGACGCAGATGCCCGAGATGGTCGCCTTCATGCACTCGATGATCGGCCTGGCGGCGGTCTTCATCGCGATCGCGGCGGTCATGGAGCCCGCCGCATTCAACATCGTTGCGCGCGGCGAGCCCATTCCCAGTGGCAACCGGGTGGAGCTTTTCATCGGCGCCTTCGTCGGCGCGATCACCTTCTCGGGCAGCGTCATCGCGTTCGGCAAGCTGCGCGGCAAATCGAAGTTGCGCATCTTTCGCGGCGCGCCGGTGGTGTTCAACGGCCAGCACATTCTCAACCTGATCCTTGCGATCGTCATGATCGGTGCGGGCCTGCTCTTCGTTTCAAACCAGGAGTGGGTGCCGTTCCTGGTGATGCTGGCAATCGCCTTCATCCTCGGCGTTCTGATCATCATCCCGATCGGCGGCGCCGACATGCCTGTCGTCGTGTCGATGCTCAACAGCTACTCCGGATGGGCGGCGGCGGGCATCGGCTTCTCGCTGAACAATCCCATGCTCATCATCGCCGGGAGCCTCGTGGGTTCAAGCGGTGCGATTCTCTCCTACATCATGTGCAAGGCGATGAACCGCTCGTTCTTCAACGTCATCTTGGGTGGTTTTGGCAGCGATCCAGCTGCGGCCTCGGCTGCTGCGGCGCAACCCCAGCGTGCCGTGAAATCGGGCTCGCCCGACGACGCCGCTTTCCTGCTGGGCAACGCGGAGACGGTCATCATCGTTCCCGGCTACGGCCTCGCGGTTGCGCGCGCCCAGCACCCGCTCAAGGAACTCGCCGACAAGCTCATCAAGAAGGGCGTGCGGGTGCGCTATGCAATCCACCCTGTTGCAGGTCGCATGCCGGGACACATGAACGTCCTCCTGGCGGAGGCGGAGGTCCCTTACGATCTCGTTTTCGAAATGGATGACATCAATTCCGAATTCAGCGAAACGGACGTCGTCCTCGTCCTTGGTGCCAACGACGTGGTCAACCCCGCGGCCAAGGACCCGAAGTCTCCCATCGCGGGCATGCCCATCCTGGAGGCCTACAAGGCACGCCAGATCATCGTCAACAAGCGCTCGATGGCCTCCGGCTATGCCGGACTGGACAATGAATTGTTCTACATGGACAAGACCCTTATGGTGTTCGGGGACGCCAAGAAGGTCGTCGAGGATATGGTGAAGGCTGTCGAGTGAACTTGCCAGAAGGGCCGGTCCGATCCTTCCAGCCGCATCGGGTGCCTGCAGTCGAATTCGCCTCCCTCATGCGCGAGACGGCAGCCCTCCTGGGCGCATCGTTCGGGCGCCTGCTCGTCCTTTTCCTGCTGTTCTACCTGCTGGTTCTTTTCCTCCAGGAACTGCCGTACGTTGCGCTGCCCTTGACCGCGACGCTGAGCGCGATCGGCAATGCGGGTTTCATTTGCGCGCTCGAAACGACACGCCAGGGTCGCGCCCCTTCGATCCTGGATATGCTGTATCCGTGGAAGCTGCCGACGGAGAAGCTCGTTCTTCTCGTCCTGGGTGGGATGCTCCCGATCCTGGTCGGCATGCTCGTCTGGTGGCTCGACCTCGGGGCCGATCGCTTCGTAACCCTGCTGCAAACGACCGACCCCGCGCAGATTCCCAGCGTCGGGGAGCGGATTGAATTCGATCTCGTCATCGAAGTCGCCGCGACCCCGCTGTTCTTCCTCGCACCGTTTTGCGTCCTGTATACCTGGTCGGCCTCGCGCACGGTGTCGGCCACCGTCCTTGCCGGCCTCGCCAATTGGCCCTGGCTTGTCGGGTATTGCGCGGTTTCCGTTGGAATCGATCTCGGATTCATCGCGCTGGATGCGACTCGAGACCTTGCATTGGTGCCGGTCGGCCTGGCTGCGAACATCGCCGTGACCATGTTCAGCGACGCATTCACCCTGGTGCTGATGCTGCGCTGCCTGCACGACTGAGGCCGATGTCGGCGATCGGCGGGCGCCGCGCATGCATTTCAGGTGCCAAATATGCCGTTACGTCGCAAGTGCCTTGTTCGCGGCGCACGGTCGCGCGCAAAATGGGTCTCAAGGTCAGGACAAAACCGGAAATTCCATGAATCGACTATTCAAGCTTGCGCCGCAGATCGCCTTGTTGGCACTGGTGGTCGCGGCGCAAACCGCGACGGCGCCCAGGGCAATGGCCATCGAGCCCGCGTCTGCCGACGCGCCCGCTGCGACCTCCCCGAATTCCGCGGGGGGATCCGATACGCCTGCGGATTCGCCGGCTTCCGGGGGCAGTGACTCGTCCGGCACGACCGAGCCCGCCACGAATGACGAGACCGATCACCCGACCTCCTGGTGGAACTGGTGGTCGGGCTTGTTCGGCATGTCCTTCGACAGCGTGAGCTACGGAAGCGGGTCGGGGCGCGTGATCGGGTCGGACAAGCTCGTGCATCAACTGCGAACGATCTCCGGCGTCAAAGGCATCGAGTTGCGTGGACCGATCGACATCGTGATCAAGCAGGGTCAGGTGGAAAAGCTGACCTTGCACACCGACGACAACATCGCGCCGCTGATCGACACGGGGGTCACGGACGGTGTGCTGCACCTGGGCGTGGTGCCGGGGGCGAGTTTTCGCACGAAACATCCGGTCGGCGCAACGGTGGAAATCCGCAACCTGACTTCGCTCAAGATTCTCGGTTCGGGCGACGTGACGTGCGCGCAACTCGACACCGACTTGTTCGAAATCACCGTCCGGGGATCGGGGGATGTGCGCATCGATACCTTGCATACCCCTACGCTTGCCGTGCTCGTACAAGGAAGCGGCGACGTTCGCCTCGCCGGCAATGCGCCCAAGCAGGGAATCGTGATCGAGGGCTCAGGGAACGTCACGACCGGCGACTTGAGCGGCCGCGATGTGGCCGTGCGCATCGCAGGCAGCGGCGACGCGGAGGTGCGCGCCTCGGATACGCTCGCCGTCGATATCGCCGGTTCGGGCGACGTCGTGTATCACGGGCAGGCGAAGGTCACGAAGTCGGTGCACGGGTCGGGCGACGTGGCGCACCGCTAATTTCCGCGGAGAACCTTTCCTGGATTGAGAATTCCGAGCGGATCCAGGGCGTTCTTGATGAGCGCCATCATCTGGATCGCCTCCGGCCCGAGCTCGGCTTCGAGGAAGTCGATCTTGTGCATGCCGATGCCATGCTCGCCCGTGCACGTACCGTCCATGTCGAGCGCGCGCCGCACCAGGCGCCGGTTGCAGGCTTCGGCTTCGTCGCGCTCGCTTTGCGAGGCCGGATCGATCAGCATCTGGACATGGAAGTTGCCATCGCCCACGTGCCCCAGCAGCGTCGACGGAAACGACGCATGCGCAAGATCGCGCCGGGTCTCTTCGATGCAATCGGCCAGCCGCGAGATGGGGACGCAGACATCCGTCGTGATCGAGCGGCACCCGGGCCGCAATTGCAAACCCGCAAAGTACGCATTGTGGCGCGCGGCCCAGAGGCGGCTGCGATCCTCCGGCGCCTTGGCCCATTCAAAATCGACGCCGCCGTGCTCGTGCGCAAGTTCTTGCACCGCTGCCGCGTGCTCCTGCAGGCTCGACTCGGTGCCATGGAACTCGAACAACAGCAAGGGCGATTCGCGCAGGTGCAATTTGCTGTAGGCGTTGACGGCGCGCACGCCGGCGGCGTCGAGCAGCTCGACGCGCGCGACGGCGATTCCCGACTGGATCACTTCGATCGTCGTGCGCACCGCGTCGTCCACCGTCGGGAAGTTGCAAACGGCCGCAGCGACCGCTTCGGGCTGTGTGGCGAGTTTCAGCGTGATCTCGGTAACGATGCCCAGCGTGCCCTCGCTGCCCACGAAAAGGCGTGTCAGGTCGTAACCCGCGGCGGATTTCTTTGCGCGCCGCGCCGTCTTGAGCACCCGACCCTGGGCATTCACGACGGTAAGCGCCAGCACGTTTTCGCGCATCGTGCCGTAGCGCAAGGCATTCGTGCCCGACGCGCGCGTCGCTACCATGCCGCCGATCGTCGCGTTTGCGCCCGGATCGATCGGAAAAAACAAACCCTTGTCCTTGAGCTCGGCGTTGAGCTGCATGCGCGTCACGCCGGACTCGACGCTTGCCGTCAGGTCCTGGTCGTGGATCGCAAGGATCCGTTGCATACGGGAGAGGTCGACGCAGATGCCGCCGTGCGTGGCCAGCACCTGGCCTTCGAGGGACGAGCCGGCGCCGAACGCGATCAACGGCACGCGGTGCGCAGCACAAGCTTCGACGAGTGCCACGACATCGTCCGTCGATTGCACGAGGACGACCGCGTCGGGTGGCATCGGCGGGTAGGCGGACTCGTCGCGTCCGTGGTGGTCGCGTATGGCCGCACCGGTCGAGAAGCGCTCGCCAAAGCGGTCGCGCAGGTGCCGGACCAACTCGTCGGGGAGATTCACGCCGTTTCCCGGGATCCCTTGCTTGCCGCGGACCCACTATTGCGTCCCAGGGCCATCAGGAACGCCTCGGAATGCACGAACAAGGCCCAGAGCAGCCACGCAGCGGCGCCAAAGATTGCCGCGATGAAGGCCCAATCCAGATAGACCTTCACGTCCGGCGCAAGAAACGGGGAAAGAAATCGCAGCAGGACGCCATAAAAGCTCGCGATCACGATCAGGCTGACCAGCGCGAACGACGCCATCGAGAGGTGCCGGGTCCGGCCACCATTGCCGCGCAACTGGACCGAATTGCGCCATCCCAGCAGCCAGAGCAGCGCCAATGCACCTCCCTGCGCGATGAACTGGACAAGGGCGCCCGCACTCAGGCGCGAATGCCCCACCGTGGCGCTGCGAAACGGCTCGAGGTCGCCAAGCACCGAGCCCAGGACCAGCGCCACCACGATCACGATGAGGTACTTCCCCATCCAGAGCCATTTAGTCATGGTCTTCCTCCTTTGCCGGGAGGTAATTTATGGGGAACCGTACCGGCCGGATACCGCACTCGTCGACGCGTTCCCACCAATGTCCGGTAGTCCGGGTGCATGGGCGCATAGGCGATATGCTACCTTTTTGAGAGAGAGGGCACTGTGGCGAACCGACTGTCGAGCATCGTTACCCGGACCGGCGATGACGGGACTACCGGCCTGGGGGACGGCAGCCGCACCAGCAAGGCAAGCGTGCGCATCGCGACCTTGGGTGACGTCGACGAACTCAATTCCCATATCGGACTGTTGCTGACGGAAGACCTGCAGGCGCCGATCCGTGCGGACCTGGCCGCGATCCAGAACGACCTGTTCGACCTGGGCGCCGAACTGTCGCTACCGGGCCAGGTTCGCCTGCCGGCTGACAGCGTCGCGCGCCTGGATGAGCGCCTGGCGCATTACAACGCCGACCTGCCGCGCTTGCGCGAATTCATCCTGCCCGGCGGAACGCGTGCTGCGGCGCAAGCGCATGTGTGCCGGACGGTCTGTCGACGCGCCGAGCGCTCCCTCGTGGCCCTGGAGGCGCTCGAAGGCGCTTCGTCGAGCGCGCGGATGTATTGCAATCGTCTCTCCGACCTGCTGTTTGTCCTCGCGCGCTGTTTGAACCGCGGTGCGGGCGGATCGGAACCACAATGGACTCCAGGACAGGCCGCGGCCGGTTGATCCGCAAGCCATCCACTGGAATCCGTCCATGGCAATTTTTATCTGGAAGAAATTGATGAAGACCATTCCCACTGTCGCAGCACTGGCGCTTTCTGTGGCGCCTGTCCCGGGAGCGCTTGGCGCGGACGCGCCAGCGCCGGGCCGGGCCACAGGCGCCAGCTTGCCGCCCGGGTTTCCCGTCATTGCCGCGCATCAGATCGGCGTTCGCTGCGACGAGGAACTGGAGCACCGGCGCAAGTTGCTCGCGAGCCTGGAGCGCAAGCACGGCGCGGGCAAGGTACTCGAAGAGCTCAACGGGCTCTCCCTGCACACCGGAGGATTCGATAGTCCGCTGTCCATCCTGCAGAACGCTTCTCCCGACAAACAGACGCGAGCCGCGGCGCAGGAATGCCTGGAAAAGCTGGTGCCGTTCGGCACGGAACTCTTCCAGAGCTCAGCCTTGTACGCGCGGGTCGACGCCCTGAAGTCCAGCGACCCGCAGGACCAGTCGTATCGCAAGCTGCTCCTGGAGAACTTTGAAGACTCAGGCGCCACGCTCCCGCCGGACAAACGCGCGCAGGTGAAGGCCATCCAGGACGAACTCAGCACCTTGGGCTTGCGATTCCAGAAAAACGTCAACGACGTGACGACGACGGTCACGCTGACGCCCGAGGAAGTCGACGGCATGAGCGACGCCTGGCGGGCGGCGCGCACACGCGACGACCAGGGCAACTTTCTCGTCAGCCTCGACTATCCGAGCTACATCCCATTCCTCGAGTCGGCCAACAATGCGGACGCACGGCGGCGCGTCTGGATCGCGTTCCAGAACCGCGCGGGCGAGGCAAACCTCGCGCTGATGGATCGCGCGACCAGCCTGCGCAGCGAGCTTGCGCAGATCTACGGGTTCCCGGATTTCGCCACGTTCTCCCTGCGCCGCAAGATGGCCGGATCGCCGCAGGCGGTCTCGGATTTCCTGATTTCGGTGAAAGCGGCGGTCGATGAAGTCGAGGCGCGCGAGATCGACGAACTGCGCCTGGAAAAGGCGAAGCTCGCCGGACTGCCGCTCGAAATGGTCCAGGTCGATCGCTGGGATATCGCCTACCTCCAGCAACGCATCAAGCGCGAGCGCTACAACGTCGACCAGGAGGCGATGCGCGCGTACTTCCCGACGGAGGCTTCGATCGCCTATGCGATGCGCGTCGCGGAGAAGTTGTACGCGATCAGGTTTGTGGCGAAGGACGTGCCGGTCTGGCACCCGGACGTGCGTTACTACGATGTCTTCGAGCAGACGCCTGCCGGGGCCACGGGCGCGCAGCTGGGCGGGATCTATCTGGACCTGTTCCCGCGCGACGGCAAATTCAGCCATGCGGCCGCGTTCGGCGTGCGCAACGGCTCGGTCTTGACGGGCCAGCACCCGATCAAGGCGCTATTGTGCAATTTCAATCGCCAGGGACTCACGCCATCCGAGCTCGAAACCCTGCTCCATGAATTTGGGCACGTCTTGCACGGCGTGCTGTCGCGCACGCGTTACGCGGACCAGTCCGGCACTGCGGTACGCTGGGATTTCGTCGAGGCGCCATCCATGATGTTCGAGGAATGGGCGCGCCGGGAGCAGGCGTTGCGTCTGTTCGGCGATGTCTGTCCGCAGTGTCCGAGGCTGAGTCCCGAGCAGATCGAGCAGCTCTCGCAGGCCCGCAAATTCGGCTCGGGCGTGCGTTACGCGCGCCAATGGCTGTTGGCCTCCTTCGACCTGGCCCTGCATACGGGTTCACCGAAATCGGCACTCGCAACCTGGGAGCAGATGGAGGGTGCCAGCCGCCTGGGGCACGTTGCCGGGACGATGATGCCGGCGTCGTTCTCGCACTTGATGGGCGGCTACGAAGCGGGCTACTACGGCTACATGTGGGCGGAAGTGCTGGCGCTGGACATGCTCTCGGCGTTCCATGACAACCTGCTCGACCCGACGGTTGGTGCGCGGTATCGCCACATCATCCTGGAGTCGGGCGGAAGCCGCCCGCCGGAAGAGCTGGTCGAGGAGTTTCTCGGGCGCAAGCCCAATTCGGACGCGTTCTACGCGGAGATTACCGGGAGGCGCTGACCCTCACCCTGCCCTGTAGCCCGCGCCTGGTAGGGCGCGGTCGCTCCGGCGGCGCGAAGCGTGCTTCGCGAATTCCCGCCTCCGCCCCACTTCGTGGGAGAGGGGGAAGGCTACTTGCCGGCGCTGGCGGTGCGGCGCCGCCGCTCGCGCACTCCGTTGGCAAGGGCCTGCAGGCACTCGACGCTTTTGTCCCATGCCAGGCATGCGTCGGTGATCGACTGACCGTAGGTCAGCTCGCGCCCGGGCACGAGGTCCTGGCGGCCACCCACCAGGTGGCTTTCGATCATGACACCGATGATGCGTTCGTCGCCGGCGGTGAGCTGGGTCGCGATATCGGCGCAAACGTCGACTTGGCGCTGCGGGTCCTTGGCGCTGTTTGCGTGGCTTGCGTCGATCATCAGCCGCTGTGCGAGGCCGGCCTTGGCCAGGTCCGTACAGGACGCGGCAACGCTCGCGGCGTCGTAATTGGGCTTCGATCCCCCGCGCAGGATCAGGTGGCAATCCTCATTACCACGCGTCGATACGATCGCGGAATGTCCGGCCTTTGTCACCGAAAGGAAATGGTGAGGCTGTTGCGCCGCCTTGATCGCATCGACCGCAATCTTCACGTTGCCGTCAGTGCCGTTCTTGAAACCTACCGGGCAGGACAGGCCGGAGGCGAGCTCGCGGTGAACCTGCGATTCCGTCGTGCGCGCGCCGATCGCACCCCAACTCACCAGGTCGGCAAGGTACTGCGGCGTGATCATGTCGAGGTATTCGCAGCCTGCAGGAAGGCCGATCTCGCAGATGGAAAGCAAAAGCTCGCGCGCGGTTCGCAGGCCGTGATTGATGCGAAAGCTGCCATCGAGGTCCGGATCGTTGATGAGACCTTTCCAGCCGACCGTCGTGCGCGGCTTCTCGAAATAGACGCGCATCACGACTTCCAGGTCGCTTTTGTGCCGCTGCCGTTCCTGCACGAGTCGGCGCGCGTATTCCCGGGCCGCCTCGGGATCGTGGATCGAGCAGGGCCCGATGACGACGATGAGCCGGTCGTCCATGCCGTGCAGGATGCGATGCATGGCAAGGCGCGCTTCGTGCACCGCCTTCGAGGCGGTTTCGGAGCAGGGCAGGTCATTGATCAGATTCGCGGGCGGGACCAGCTCCTTGATCTCCTTGATGCGCAAATCGTCGGTCATGAAACGCATGTCAGTGCTCCGGGCTGTTACGCCGGTCGATCCTGCAATACCGACCGGCAAAAAAAACCGCCAGGTTTTTGGCCTGGCGGTTGGGATCTCGTTGTCGCGTCCTACTACACGTGCAAACCGATTCCTTCCGCCGGTGGCCGGAAAAAGGAGAAAGACCAAAAATACTGGGCGGAAGAACGCAATTTCATGGTGGCTACTGTATCAGAAGCTCAGCCGAACGCCGAATCGGGCGGAATTCGACGGGAGGAAGCCATAGATTTCCGGCGCCTCGCCGCTGCTATCGGTGAGGCGATAGCTGCCGAACAGGGCCAGATTGTCGCTCAGGCTGTAGTCCACCCGCAGGTCCATGTCCAGGCCCTGTCCGTGCGGTGTCATCAAGCCTTCCGCGCTGACCGAGAACATCCAGCGATCCGCCAGGCGGCTCGAGCCAAAGATATGCATGGTCGGCAGGTTTGCCGGTCGTATCTGACCAAAGCTGAAGCGCTGCCAGTCGCTGCGCGAATCGAGCGAGGACGACAGGCCGATCTTCATGTCCCAGCCGGGAACCGAGAACGCCCGATAGCGCACCGTTGCATGCGGCCGGTCAAGTGGGCTCGTGCCCAGTTCGTCGAGATTCAGGCCTGAAAGCGAGTCGATGCCGAAGGAGACGGGCAGCCGGTAAAGCACCTCAGGCGGACTCGGGAGCTGCGCCGCGCCCGGTAATTCGGGCAGCGTGCTGGCTGTCGGGGTGACCGTGTCGAGGCGATATTGCGAGGGAATCGCGGAGGCGCCCGCGGCGCCGGGACCGCTGTCCGCGTGCGCATTTCCCACCGTTGCCATTCCGATACCGAGGCCCAAGGAAACGCTCAAAGCGACCGCGGCCTGCGAAGTTCTTATTCTTGACGCACCGCAACAATTTGGCTGCACGACGATACCCCGAGTGCTCGGCAGTACAGCGCACCTGCCGTTCGGTTCATGGAAGTCTCATTGCGTATTCAAAACCGATCGCAGGCGTTTGCCAAGCGATCGGGGCGTGATTTGCAAAAAATAAATTGTATTAACCCTCCTTCGCTGCTACGCAGCTTCGGAGGGCAGGCCCTGTTAGCTCGAGTGGATTAACTTCCGGTGCCGCCAATGGTCAACCCTTCGATTCGAAGGGTAGGCTGGCCCACGCCGACCGGGACGCTCTGGCCCTCCTTGCCGCAGGTACCGATCCCCATGTCCATCTTCATGTCGTTGCCGATCATGCTGACGCGGGTAAGTGCATCGGGGCCATTGCCGATCAGGGTCGCGCCCTTCAATGGCGCGCCGATTCGGCCGTTTTCGATGAGATACGCCTCGGCCATGGAAAACACGAACTTGCCATTCGTGATGTCGACTTGGCCGCCGCCGAAGTTGCGCGCATAGACGCCTTTTTTCACCGAACGGACGATCTCCTCGGGATCGTCCTTGCCCGCGAGCATGCACGTGTTGGTCATGCGCGGCATCGGCAATGCGGCGAACGATTCGCGCCGTGCGTTGCCCGTCAGCTCGGCTTTCATGAGTCGCGCGTTCAGAGAGTCCTGCATGTAGCCGCGCAGGATGCCGTCCTCGATGAGGACCGTGCGCCGCGTGGGATTGCCTTCGTCGTCGACGTTCAGGGAACCGCGCCGCTCGGCGATCGTGCCATCGTCGATGACCGTTACGCCGCGCGCGGCAACGCGCTGTCCCATCCGGCCTGCGAATGCACTCGAACCCTTGCGATTGAAATCACCCTCGAGGCCGTGACCGACCGCTTCGTGCAGCAGGATGCCCGGCCAACCGGGGCCGAGCACCACGGTCATCACGCCTGCAGGAGCCGGTCGCGCCTGCAGGTTCACGAGCGCCATTTCCACCGCCAGGCGTGCATATTCGCGCAACAGCTCGCTCGTGAACATGGCCAGGCTGGTGCGTCCGCCGCCACCCGAGAAGCCCTGCTCGCGCCGCCCATTCTCCTCGACGATCACCGTGAGCGACATGCGCACCAAAGGACGCACGTCGGCCGCCAGCACTCCATCGGAGCGCGCGACGAGCACGACATCGTATTCCGACGTCAGGTTGGCCATGACCTGCCTGACGCGCGGATCGACAGCGCGCGCGGCCTGTTCGAGTTCTTCCAGGAGACGGATCTTGTCCGCCGCAGCCAAGGAGGCGACCGGATCATCGGTTCCGTACAGCGAGCGCTGCGGCCGCGTCAGCAATTGCGTCGCGGGAACGATCTTGCCCCCGCCGCTGCGTGCGATCGAGCGCACCGTACGGGCGGCTTCCTGCAGGGCTTGCTCCGAAATATCGTCGGAATAGGAAAAAGCCGTGCGCTCGCCGCTGATGGCGCGCACGCCGACGCCCTGGTCGATGCCGAAGCTACCCGACTTGACGATGCCTTCCTCGAGCGCGTACGACTCCGAGCGCGTGTACTGGAAGTACAGGTCCGCATAGTCGGCCCGATGCTCGAAAACGCTGGACAGCGCACGTTGCAGGTGGGTTTCATCCAGGCCGTACGGCTCCAGCAACAGTGCGCGCGCAGTGGCCAGACGCTCGATCGCCGGTTCTACGGGTTTCATTCAGTTCACTCCTTGTCAGGTCAAAACGCGATGGCCGAGCGCCGGAAGATTGGCGCGGCATCGGGCAATCCGTTCGAGGTCGATCAGGCCGCCGACGATGCCCGGCCCCGCTTCGTGGCGGGCGATCACCTCGCCCCAGGGATCGATCAGCATCGTATGACCGAAGGTCGAACGGCCGTTTTCATGGCGGCCTCCCTGGGCAGCCGCAAGAACGTAGCACAGGTTCTCGATCGCCCGTGCACGAAGCAGGGCCTCCCAATGCGCGGCTCCGGTAGTCGCCGTGAACGCCGAGGGAACCAGGATCAGGTCGGCCCCGCCCAGACGACGATACAACTCGGGAAAGCGCAAGTCGTAGCAAACCGAAAGGCCGACGCGCAGGCGCGTGCCGGCGATTGTGCAATCGAAGGCGACGGGCTCGCGTCCTGGTGCAATCGTGCGTGCCTCGTCGTAGGACTCGTCACCCTGGCGGAACGAGAACAGGTGGATCTTGTCGTATCGGGCCACGCGCCGACCCTTCGGATCGAACACGAGTACCGTGTTGAACACGCGATCCGGATCGGGCGTGACCAACGGCAGGGTTCCGCCGACAAGCCAGATTCCGTGACGTTTCGCCTGGGCTGCGAGAAATTCCTGGATCGGCCCGTGGCCGTCTTCCTCGCGAACCGCAACCTTGTCGCGATCGCGCATTCCCATCAGGCAAAAATACTCGGGCAGGACCACGAGTCCTGCGCCTTGCCGCGCGGCCTGCGCGATCAAGTCCTCGGCGGTCCGCAGGTTTTGCTCGACCTGCGCGCCGGAAACCATCTGCACCGCGGCAACCTTGGCCGTGCCGCCGGTCGCTCCCGCTCTGCTCTCATCCATACGAGGTCCATTATGCGGCAGATCGCAAAGCGGAGTCTGCTCTATGGCGAGGAATCGTCCTTGGCCGTCGACTGCGCCTTGATGCGTGTCACCTTGGGATCCGACCAGGGGCCCGTCGCCTGGACGACGCTCGTGAAAGCTGCCGACAGCGGATTGGCCAGGATGTAATTGAGCACGAACGATCCCAGGCCGATCGCCGGGTTGACCAGGGCATAGGCGAGCGTGGCGGTGGACGCGTCGAGCTTGGGAACGATGACGATCTGCATGTCGAGGGTCTCGGCATTGATATCGATCGTGCCCTTGCTGCGTACTGCCGCGTTGACGCCCTTGGCGATAAAGTCGTCCGTATTCATCTTGCCGTCGACGACATTTGCGCTTGCCGTCAGGGAATCGAACGCGAAACCTTGCGAAAAGACATCCCGGAAGTCGCCCGTCAGGCGATTGGGGAGCGACTGCAGCGAGAGCACCCCGAACAGGCGGCCGATGCCCGCCTCGCCTTTCAGGAATTGCCCTTTGTCCATCGCAAGTTGCAGTTTGCCGCCCAGGCTCGCGTAATCGATGGGAAACGGCGCACCATGCCAGTACAGGTCGCCGTCGACCTTGCCCTTGCCGTTACGCAGGACATTCGAGTAGCCAAAGCGTGCCAGCAGGTTTCCGGCATTCGAATACACGAGCGAGAGCTTGACGGCCATCTTGCGACCGGCCGACGCGCTGTCGCGCTGCCAGGTTCCCGTGCCTGAGAGTTTGCCGTCGGGATTGCTGATGGTGAGCTTGTGCAATTCCCAAACGTCTCCTCGCGCATTGCCCTGGTTCTGCGCTTCGATCTCCAGGCGACCCATGTCGTTGGCGCCGAATTCGAAGCGCTCGGCCACGATGTCGAGCGCGGGGAAGTCCGTGGGCGCGGTATCGAGCAGTTCCCTGACCTGCTTCTTGTCCTGTTCCGGGATGGCAAGCTTGCCCAGGCGTGCCGTCAGACGCCCGGGTGAACTCGCGTTCGGCGCTTCCCAGTGGACCGCTCCCGAGACCTGTTGGGAGTCGATGTCCGCGTTCCAGCTTGCATCCGCGTCGCGCCTGCCGCTCAGGGTGACTTCCGTCAGTGTCTTGCCGCTGATCGTCAGTTCCGGCGTGTGAATCGCGATCAAGTCGGGGGGTTCGTCTTCCGACTGCGCGGGCGAAGCCGGCGCCGCCGGGTCCGGCGCACCCGCGCCGCCAGGCTGAGCAGGCGCGCTCGGCGCGGCAAGCAGTTTCTCCCAGCGATCGGCATCGACGTGCGGCGCGTCGATGCTCAATAGCAGTCCGCTCGCCGGCACGGCGGCCGGCGTGCCCACGCTGATCGCGCCGCTTTCCGTGTGCATCGAATCGCCCTTGCTCACCCGATGCAATTCCAGGCTGAAATCCTTGCCGAGGTTCGCTCGCAATATGTCGCGCGCCGGTGTCGACCCGGCGACGGGATCGCATTGCACATGCAGCGGGCGCGGATCGGCAGCCGCTTTGCGGAACGGCTCGGGCAGGTCGGACGCAAGACCCTGCAAGTCGGAATCCACCTGCAAGGCAACGCCGGCATGCAGTGCGGTCAAGGTGCCCGTGTAGCGCAGCGTGCCGCGCGTGTGGTCGAGCAAGCGGCGCAAGCTTGCGGTGCCCGCCTGTCGCTTGAGTCCCTGCGGTGTCGCGGTCCCGATCGCGCGGATCACGAGGGTGCCGTCGGCTTGTGGCTCGCCGGCCAGGCGGATGTCCCCGCCGAGGAACCCTGCGCTGACGTTGGAAAGCTTGATTCCTTTCTGGGTGAACTCAAGGTCGCCGTTGACTGCGGTAAACGGTGCAATATCCGGGCGCAGCAGGAAATTGTTGCCACGCATGGCGATTTCGCCCGCAACCACGGCGTCGATCGCGTGGCCCAACGGAAGATCGAGCTTGAGGTGCATGCGCGCGGGGCCGCTCGCTTCGGCGCTGGTCAGGACGCTCCCCGTCAGCTCATTGATCGGGCTCGCAGTGACGTAATGCAAGAGATCCGACAAGGGGCCGTTTCCCTGGCCCTCGACCAGCAGATGCTGGTCGGGCTGGTCGAGGGCAGGCAAGCGCGCCGTGACGGAACTGAACTCATAGGAAAACGCCTTCGCGCGGCGCGCGGTCACGGTCAAGTGGTTGCGATCGAACACCACGTCCGCGTCGATCGATGTCAGGTGCGGCCAGCTTCGGCCACGCAGCGAGGCGCCAACGTCGGCCGCCGCCGTCACGGTCGCCGGCGCGGCTTCATCGACTTTCGCGGACGTTGCAGGGCGGTGCGGAGCGACATCGAGTTCGCCGTCGCGGACATGCATTGCTGCGTGAAATTCCCCCGACTTCGTGTCGGCAAACGGGAAGCGCCTCATGTCGCCATGCAGGGAGAAGGTGCCGTCACTGACGGTGCCTTCCAGGAGCGCGCCTTCCAGCCACGCGCGGGTTTGCGGCGGCGTGACGACCGGCAGGTAGCGCGGCACCGACGCGACCTTGGCGCGTGCGATGCGGCCGTTCAGGTCCAGGCGTGGAATTTCGCGCGGATCCTTGCTGTTGGCAGTTCGATAGGAACCCGACGCATTGAGGTCCAGGTCCCCGTTCGACGCCTCGAACGAATCGACATCGACGGTCAGCACGGCGCTCGAGTCGCGGTCCCAACGCAGGCGCGTCGCAAAGGTATCGAGCGCCAGGTCGGGATTGTTGAAGATCGCAGGCAGGTGCAGGCGCACGTCCGTCGAATCGACGCGCACCGAACCGGAATCCTGCGTCAGGTCGATCGTCCCGGCGAGATTGTCGAAGCTGTTGATCGCCTGCTCGTCGGCGGGCGCATCGGCCGCAGGCGGCGCCTCGTTTGCGCGCAGGCGAAATCCCAGGCCCGAGAACCTTGCCTGCAGGCTGTAGTTGCGCGGCGTGCCCGGTCCATCCCAGGTGGCATGCAAGTCCTCGAGAACGCCTTTGGCTGCCGTGCGTTCGATGAGCGAAAGCCAGTCGGCAGGCAGCGGCACCTGGGTCGCAAGGCGGCTCCAGTCGGCGAGCACCAAGCGGCTGACTTCGAGGCGCGACTGCTCCGCGAGCGCACCCTGGCCCGGATGGCGCAGATGGCTTGTCCGGAACACGGCGTCGGTCGGCGGCAGGTAAAGGTGGTCCGCGCCTTCCAACTGCAGTCCCGTGACCCCATCCTCGCGGCCGTCGCCATCTTCGTCGGTCCATTCGGTGTGTGTCAGACGACCTTGCACGCTGTTCAGCCGCAACGGCTGTAGATCGGGTCGCAATTGCGCCTGGACATCATTGAGAGCGACGTCGGCGCGCATTCTCGTGACCTGCAACGCGGAGAAATCGATCCAGGCGCGCACGGCGCCATGCGCGCGCTGGATTTGCGCGGGCGCCGGGACCAGGTGTGTCATGGAATCGAGCCGCGCCAGGTCGGCCGCGTCGACCTGGACGTAAAGCTCGCCGCTCCAGGACGCAATGCGCGCCGTGGGTTCGCCCCAGCGCTGGGAGAACGTACCGCGCAGGTCGACCGGACCCGCAAGTTGCGAGGGCGGACGCAACTGCAGGGCGAAGTGGTGCGCGGTCAGTCCATGCGTGAGCAGGAAATTGACATCCGTGAAATCCAGCGACTGCGCGGCCGGTGAATTCATCGAATTCGCCGTGGAATTCGCAGCGGCATCGGGCGCAGCGGGCGCGAGTTCGTCGAAGAAATGGACGCGCGCATCGTGCACGCTGATCTGGCGCTGCGCGAGCACCCAGTCGGCGACGCCGATGTCGGCTTGGGCCTCGTTGGGATCGATGAGGATGCCGGCCACGCGAAAGCGATGGTCGCGCAGGCGGCGCACCTCGATTTCCGGCGCGGTGACCGTGAGCGAATGCACGCGCGGCTGCCAGGCAAGCAGCGTGGTCCACGAAATCACGACGTCGACCTGGGGCAGCGACAGGACGGTTGCTCCGGCGTTGTCCTGCACAGAGAGGTCCGACAGCAAAAGGCGCGGATTGAGCCCTTGCCAGTCGGCCTCGATCTTGCCGACGCCAACCGGTGCGCGCAGTGCCGAACTCGCCGCCGCCTCGATGTTCGTCCGCCAGTCGTCGATGTGCGGGAGCAGGTAATAGCGCGTGACGAGGACGGCGATGCCGAATGCGAAGAAGAAGACGATCAGCAGATACCAGAGCGCACGCAGCGCGAGCAAGGCAACGCGCAATCCGCGGGCGCCCAGGCGCCGGAAAATCGACCGCTCCGCCGCGACGACCGCGCGCCCGACCAGCTCCTCGGTCGCCTGCAGCACTTCCTTGGCCGTTTCCTTGGGTGGTGTGGTGGCGGACATGGTGCAAATCAACCGCGCTGGCGTGCGGCCTTGTTCTTATTCATCGAAATCCATTTGCCAGTGGCCTTTCCCTGCCGAATCGGGCATTGCCGGCCACTAGAATCGCAGCGTAGCCGAAACCCCGTGGCCTGTCCTTGTCGACCCGGTGTTTCGGCACGGCTTTCCCTGGCACCCCGACCCGTAGACCGGGTCGACGCGCGAGACGTTCCATGGCAATTGCGACATTTGGTGAAACCGAATGATGGATTGGCTCGCCGCCGCGCGCCGCGCGCTCGCTGCCAGCCGCTTCCTGCAGCGTTCGCTGCAGTCGCAAGGGTTCGACCCTGTCGCGCAATTGCTTGCTCCCGGCGAGGTGCCGGGTGGAGCGCCCGCCGGTCGCGAAGGCGCGTCCACACCCGGCTTGGACTGGCTCGTTACCCTGGCGCGGGAAGGCTGGACGGATGAGCGTCTCGAGACTACGTATCGCGAGCATCGTGCACAGGCGGGAAGCGCAGGCACGAGCGCCGCGGTCGCGCGTGCGCTGCGGCGCGCGCGGCGCGAACTGCTGTGTGGTCTGGCGGTCCGCGACAGTACCGGCGCGGTCGCGCTCGAGGAAGTCACGCACGCGATGTCATCGTTGGCGCGCCTGGCCGTGCGCGAACTGCTGGCTGCGCTCGCGCCGGAACTGGCCGCACGCATGCCGGCGCCTATCGACGCCCAAGGAATGCGCCTGGACCTGCTCGTGGTCGCGATGGGCAAGGCCGGGACCGACGAATTGAATGTTTCCTCGGACCTCGATCTTGTTTTCGTGTTTCCCGAAGCCGCAGACGGTGCCGCCGCGCAATTCTTCGAGCGTCTCGGGCGCCAGTTGATCGCGGCATTGGGCGATGCCGATGCCGACGGCTTCGTGTTTCGCGTCGACATGCGCCTGCGCCCGCATGGCGACTCCGGTCCCCTGGTCGCCTCGCTCGCGATGCTCGAGGAATACCTGCTGCGCGAAGGGCGCGAATGGGAGCGCTTCGCCTGGGCCAAGGCGCGCGTCATTTCCGCTCCGGTCCTGTCTTCGCCCGACGCCTTCGCGCGTCATGTGCACGCGTTCGAAGCGATTGTCGAACCGTTCGTCTATCGCAAATACTTCGATTTCGGAGCGATCGCCTCGATTCGCGAGTTGCACCAGCGCATTCGCGCGCAGTCGCGCCGGCGCACCGGCGGTCGCGCCGAACGTGCGATCGACATCAAGCTCGGGCGCGGCGGCATCCGCGAAATCGAATTCCTCGCGCAGACGTTCTGCATCATGCGCGGCGGGCGCGATCACCGCCTGCGCGCCCGCGGTACGGTCGAGACCTTGCGCGCGCTCGGCCAGATCGGCCTGCTGGCGCAGGCCGAAGCCGAGCGCCTGTGCGAAGACTATCGATTCCTGCGTCGCCTCGAGCATGCGCTGCAGTACCGTGACGACGCGCAAACACACGCGATTCCGCCGGGGACGGCGGAACGCGCAGAGGCCGCGCAGTTGATGGGCCTGTCCTCGCCCGAGGCGATGATGGCGCGCTACGAGGCGGTCAGCGAAGATGTTGCCCGGTCTTTCGACACGATCTTCCCTCCCGATGGTGTGCCCGGCGGCGCCGGGAAGTCCGGGGCCAGGCCGGACGGCGCAACGGGCATCGGCGTGGCGGATCTGGCGCACGCGGGCTTCGACGATCCGCAGACGGCGGCGCAGCGCCTGCAGGATCTGCTCGCCTCGCCAAAGCTGCAGGCGATGTCCGCCGCTGCGCGTGCGACCATCGAAGGTCTTGCGGGACAGGCGGTCGAACGCATCGGCAGGATGGTGCGTGAGGGCCTTACCGATCCCGCTCTCGCCGGCCGCAGCGATGCGGGCGAAATCCTGCTGCGCTGGATCCGCCTGGTCGAAGTCATCGGCCGGCGCAGCACCTACTTCTCCTTGCTGGCGGAGTACCCGGCGGCGCACGAACGCGTGTTGCATCTGCTGGCTGCGGGGGGCTGGGCCGGCGAATACCTGTTGCGCCATCCGATCCTGCTCGATGAACTGATCGATCCACGCGCCCAGGAATTCACGGACGCGCTGCCGGGGGCCGAAGGCGTGCCGACGCCGGAGCGGCCCGGTGTCGCCGACCCGATGTGGGAGCCATGGGCGCAGGATCTGGATGCGCAACTGCGCCGCGCCGGCGCCGATGTCGAGCGCCAGATGAACATCCTGCGCGACGCGCATCACGTGCAGATTTTTCGCCTGCTGCTGGCCGACCTGTCGGGCAACCTGCACCTGGAGCGTCTTGCCGATCATCTTTCCGCGCTCGCCGATGCGGTGCTGCGCGTTACCTTGCGTGCCGCATGGCGCACCAGCGACGCGGCGCGCGCGGCGAGCGAGTCCGGTGCGACCGCGGGCCCGACTTCGGACGATAATCACTCGGATCCGCCCATGCCGCCGTTTGCGATCGTTGCCTACGGCAAGCTGGGAGGGCGCGAACTCGGCTATGCCTCCGACCTCGATCTGATTTTCGTATTCGAGGAGCGCGTGGGCTCCGATGGCAGGCCGCGCGAGGGCGATGCGGCCTTGTGCGCGAATCTCGCGCGCCGCCTGATCGCCTGGCTCACGACCACGACCTCGAGCGGAAATCTCTTCGACATCGATCTGCGCCTGCGGCCCAACGGCAATGCGGGACTGCTGGTTTCCCCGCTCGCGGCGTTCGAGCGTTACCAGGAAAACGCGGACGGCCATGGCGCGTGGGTGTGGGAAACCCAGGCGCTGACGCGCGCACGCGCCTGCGCCGGCGACGCCGACCTGGGGGCGCGCATCGAGGCGGTGCGTTGCCGCGTGCTGCGCTCACCGCGCGAGCCCGTCGCCTTGGCCCGGGAGATCCTCTTGATGCGCCTGCGCATGCTGGAGGGGCACGTCAATCGGAGCGCGCTCTTCGACCTCAAGCACGATCGCGGCGGCATGGTCGACATCGAGTTCATCAACCAGTTCCTGGTGCTTGCGCACGCTCACGACCACGCGCCGCTGCTGTCCAACCGGGGCAACATCGGCCTGCTCGGGATCGCCGCGGAACTGGGCTTGGTCGAGGCCGGGCTCGCGCGGGATTGCGCGGCCGCGTACCGGCGCTATCGCGAATTGCAGCACGCGCTGCGCCTCAACGGCATGGAACACGCGCGCGTGCAGGCGAGTCATGTCCAGGAGCACATCGATGTCGTGCGGCGCCTCTGGCGCGAAGTCTTCGGCACTGATGACCCTCCCGCGCCCCGCGTCGCGGGCGCGCGCGGTCCGGGTCCCGGGTAGCGCTGCGGGAGCAGCGCGGGGTCAAGCTACGGGTCAAGCTACGGGTCAAGCTACGGCTCACGCTTGGTTCGGCGATAGAATCGCGTTTTGACGACTCCGGCCGCGAGGGCCGGGCGAGGGAGTCTGCAATGAGCATGGCCGACCGCGACGGTTGGATCTGGTATGACGGCAAGCTCGTGCCCTGGCGCGAAGCCACGACGCACGTCCTGACCCATTCCCTCCACTATGGATTGTCGGTATTCGAGGGCCTGCGTGCCTACAAGACGGTCGACGGGACGGCGATCTTCCGCCTGCGCGAACATACCGACCGGCTCTTCAATTCGGCGCGCATCTTCATGATGGAACTGCCGTTCACGCGCGAACAGCTCATGGATGCGCAGCGCGAAGTCGTGCGCAAGAACAAGCTCGATTCGTGCTACGTGCGGCCGATCGCCTTCTACGGGTCCGAAAAGATGGGCGTGAGTCCGCGCGGCGCGGCGGTGCACGTCGCGATCGCGGCGTGGCCCTGGGGTGCCTACCTGGGCGAGGATGGCTTGCAAAAAGGCATCCGCGTCAAGACGTCTTCCTTTGCGCGCCACCATATCAACGTGTCGATGGTGCGTTCCAAGACGGCGGGGCATTACGTCAACTCGATTCTCGCCAACATCGAGGCGACGCGCGACGGGTACGACGAAGCGCTCCTGCTCGATACGCAAGGCTTCGTCGCGGAAGGCGCGGGCGAAAACCTGTTCCTCGTGCGCGACGGCAAGCTGGTCGAGCCGCAACTCGTCTCGGGCCTGACCGGAATCACGCGCGCGACGGTGATTGAACTGGCGCGCGACATGGGGCTCGAAGTGCAGTCCTTGCCCATGACGCGCGACGACGTATACCTGGCGGACGAGGCGTTCTTCTCGGGCACCGCGGCGGAGATCACGCCGATTCGCGAGCTCGACGGGCGTGCCATCGGCCAAGGGCGCCGCGGTCCCGTCACCGAGCGCATCCAGAGCCGCTTCTTCGAGGTGGTGAACGGCCGTGCCGAGAAGTATCGGCATTGGTTGACGAATGTATGAGCGGAGCCCTATGAGCACTGCAGGCACGAGCGTTCCCGAATTGCCGATCGTCGACCTTCGGCCGGACGAATTGCCGGCGTATTGCCCGAATCCGTCGATGCCGGTGTGGAACCACCATCCGCGTGTCTTCCTCGAGATCGAACCCGGCGGCATGGCCATGTGCCCGTACTGCGGAACGCGCTATCGCCTGGCCGGTTCGCCGGACGCGGCCGCGCACCGCTGACGTTGCGCGCGGCGCCGACGGGCACCAGACCACCTGCCGCCCCGATCCGACGATCACCGACACCGCTCGATGTCATCGCTGACCAAGCCTTTGCTCTTCGCCTCGCCCGAGGAATGCGAAAGGGCCTTTTATGAGGCGCTGGAAAGCGGGGACGCCGAGGCGATGGCGGACTTGTGGTTGCAGGATGACGACGTGTGCTGCGTGCACCCGGGTGCCGCCCGGACGGTGGGTTACGTCGCGGTGCGTTCCTCGTGGGCCGCGGTGCTCGCGGCCGGCGCGTTCCCGGTGCGCACGATGGCCCGGCGCAGCTTCGAGTCGTCCACCTTGGCCGTAAGCAACCTGATCGAGCAGATCGCGATCACGCACGGTTCGACGCGCCAACTCGTCAACGTGCTGGCCAGCAATGCCTACGTCAAAACGCCGGCGGGATGGAAAATGGTCATGCACGTCGGCGTGCCTGCGCCCGAGGGCCAGGTGATGGAGGGCGAGGTGCCGCAGGGCACCGTCCACTGATGGCGGCGCTGCGCTTCTTGCGTGTGTTGTAGGCATATGCCGGCAATCGAAGGGCGCTATCGCGCACCGTGGTGGCTGCCGGGCCCGCATGCGCAGACGATCGTGCCGGCGCGCGTCTTGCGCCTGGCACGCGTGCCCTACCGGCGCGAACGGTGGGAAACTCCCGATGGCGACTTCCTGGACGCCGACTGGTCCTTGCCGGAGCTGCCCGACGCAGGTTCGCCCATGCTTGTCCTGTTTCACGGCCTGGAAGGCGATTCGCAGTCGCATTACGCGCGCGCACTGATGGGCGAATGCATCCGGCGCGGCTGGCGCGGGTTGGTCGTGCATTTTCGCGGCTGCAGTGGCGAACCCAATCGCCTGCCGCGCGCCTATCACTCGGGTGACAGCGACGAAATCGATTGGGTGCTGCGCCAGGTGGCATCGCGCTGGCCGGATGCGCCGCTGCACGTGGTCGGCATCTCGTTGGGCGGCAATGCACTTGCCAAGTGGGCCGGCGAACGAGGCGCGGATGCCGGCATCGTGCGCGCATGCGTGGCCGTGAGCGCACCCTTCGACCTGGAAGCGGGCGGCGAGTCGCTTGCCCGCGGCTTCAACCTGCTGTACACGAGCGTGTTCCTGCAGACCTTGCGCCCCAAGGCCCTCGCCAAGATCCGGCTCTTTCCGGGCATTGCCGATCCGGGACGCATTCGCGCCAGCCGAAACCTGTTCGATTTCGACGACGCCTTCACGGCACCGGTGCATGGCTTTGCGGGTGCCCGCGACTATTGGCGGCGCGCGTCGGCCAAGCCTTTCCTGCAAGGCATCCAGGTGCCGATGCTTGCCTTGAATGCGCGCAACGATCCTTTCCAGCCGGGCATGCACCTGCCGGGTCCCGGGCAATTGTCGCGCCAGGTGACGCTCGAAGCCCCTGATACCGGCGGGCATGTCGGCTTCGTACACGGCGCGCGTTCGGGCGTACGCTGGTACATGCGCGATCGGGTATTCGATTTTCTCGAGCGCGGCCAATAGTAGGATTGACTCCCTCATGAGCGACCTGAGCACCCGGCCTCTTCCGACCGCGAGCCCCCTGGGCGTTGCGAGCTATTTCGATGAAGCGCTGTTCGAGCGCGAGCGCGCGGCCTTGTTTCGCGACACGCCGCGCTACGTGGGACATCGCCTCGCGGTTCCCGACCTCGGCGATTACTACGCCTTGCCGCAGGAAGACGAGGGACGCATGCTCGTGCACACGAGCCAGGGCATCGAGCTCGTATCCAATGTGTGCCGGCATCGTCAGGCGATCATCTGCCGCGGGCGCGGCAGCCTGGCGAACAACTCGTCCGCGCCTGGGGGCAGCATCGTGTGTCCCATTCACCGGTGGACGTACAGTCCCAACGGCAAGTTGCTGGGCGCACCGCAATTCGATCGCGATCCGTGCCTGAACCTCACCAACTATCCGCTGCAGGAGTGGAACGGCCTGTTGTTCGAGCAGGGTCCGCGCAAGGTCTCCGAGGAATTGCGCGGCATGGCGTGCGCGGCCGACCTGAGTTTCGAGGGCTACACGCTCGATCGCGTCGAACTGCATGCATGCAACTACAACTGGAAGACGTTCATCGAGGTGTATCTCGAGGACTACCACGTCGTGCCTTTCCACCCGGGCTTGGGTGGCTTCGTGACTTGCGAAGACCTTTCCTGGGAATTCCACCCGACGTATTCGGTACAGACCGTAGGGGTTTCGCCGCGACTGGGCGCGGCCGGCAGCCCGGTTTACGAGCGCTGGCATCGCGCGCTGACCCAGTACCGCAATGGCGCGCCCTTGCCCTACGGTGCCATTTGGCTGACCTATTACCCGAATGTCATGATCGAGTGGTATCCGCATACCCTGACGGTATCGACACTCGTGCCGCTGGCGCCGCAAAAGACTCTCAACGTTGTGGAATTCTTCTACCCCGAAGATATCCACGCCTTCGAGCGTGATTTCGTGCATGCCCAGCAGAGCGCCTACCTCGAGACCTGCCGGGAGGACGATGAAATCGCCGAACGCATGGACGCGGGGCGAAGGGCGCTATTGCGACGCGGCGATGACGCTTCCGGGCCCTACCAGAGCCCGATGGAAGACGGGATGCAGCACTTCCATGAGTGGTATCGAGAGCGAATGCTTAGCGATCACTCAGATTAAGGGGTTCAATCCCCCGAACTCCGGGGTTCAAAACCTCCAGTCAAGAATGCGTTTGCATTTCGGCTGAACGGACGATTGGACCGACCACATCGATTCGCAACAATCCCTCCACGCTGTAGGTGCAGTCCTACGCAGCAGCGGATTCATGGAGAAGTTGGCATGTCGGATGTGATGGTGCTGGGCGCGACGTCGGTTTCGGTTGGTTGGACTCCCGCCGCGAATTTCGCGGCTCGCACTCCCGAGGTTTCCCGCCCCGCCGCGCAGCGGTCCGCCGTGAATTCGCTGCCACGCACCGCCCCGCATGCCAACGCCTACGGCAACGCCTCCTTGTTGGCACCAAGCTACTGGCGTGAGGCGCCCAAGCAGCAGAACGCCGGCAAGCAAGGCAGCGCATGGCTTACGGCGGAGGATGTGGCCAAGCTGTTGTTGCAGGGCGAATTCCTCGAGGCCGGCGTCACAGTGCCTTCGCGTTTCGCGCCTCAGGCTCTGGCCTCCGCCGAGAACTCGGTGCACCGTTGGACCGAAGAAGGCAGGATCTTCGCGATCCACGACCTGTATCCGCGCTATCAGTTCGATGAAAACGGCCGCCCGTTCGCGATCATTGAACGTGCCATCCACGTGTTCGGCAAGGAAGATCCGCTGCGCGTGGGCAACTGGTTTTCCACGCGCAATGGCCATCTCGACGGCCATCGTCCGCAGGAGTTGCTCGAATCGCAACCGGCCGAAGTATTGCGTGCCTTGTCGTTCGTGCACGCCGGGCGTCCGACCGAGACGGCCTAGTCGCTAGGTCAACATCAGATCCAGCCCCTCGGTCAGCCGTCCGATCGGCGGCATGACACCCATCGCTGCCGGCTCCTCGCCCGCCAGCGTCGCTTCCTGTTCCAGCCATTGGAAGGGTCTGTGCAAGGCCCGTCCGACTGCCAGCGGGCAGGTACGCTCGATTTCCTCCGGCGTCCATGCCAGGATCGCGGCGCGCGCGCGCCAGGCCCCGACATGGACCCACGAAGCCACCGGCGATGGCGCTGCGGCGCGTAACGGATCGGTCACTTCGCGCAATTGCGCTGCGACCGCCTCGGGAAATTTCCAGCTCAATGCGAGCTCGGCGCTGACGTCCGCGTAGTCGTATTGCAGATGATCGCGTTCCACGCGCGCCCGCTCCCAGGCAAGCGGATCCGACCGCGCGTCGATGGCGATCATGACGTCCGGAACAACCGTGTGCAGCACCAACTGCCCCAGGCCATGCATGAGGCCAACGGTGAACGCAAGGTCCGCGTCCTCGTCGGTTTGCTGGGCAAGCCAACGCGCCGCGCACGCCGTCGCCACGCTGCAGCGCCAGAAGCGCGGCAGGTCCAGGCCAGGAACCTTCTGGAAAGCGTCAATCATGCTGCAGCCGACGACCAGGTTGCGCACCATGGCAAATCCCAGCATCTGTACCGCCCCGTCGATGCTGGCAATCGTGCGCGACGCACGGAAATAAGCCGAATTCGCCAGCCGCAGGATCTTCGCGCTGATGACTGGGTCCGCGCCGATCTGGGCCGAGATCGCCCCGACGGCCACGTCGATCTTGCCCAGGCTTTGGATCAATGCCTGCGCGACCTTCGGCACCACTGGCAGGCGCGTGGTCTGCGCGAACAGCGATTTCAGGGGCGGGGTCAAACTTGGGGTCAAGCTTGGCCCGGCACGTGGGGATGTCATCGATAGTGCCGGAAACGATTGAATTGGCCTGTCCTGCTCAATCTCGGCCTTGGGGAACCGATACATAGGGGAACTCCGGGAAATCCCCATGAAATCCGCACCGTTCGGGCCATCCGCCGATTATGCGCTCGACTTTTTGCAGCGCGGCGTCCTGTTCTTCGACACCTTGCGCCAGCGCGGCAACAACTATCTCGAGCATATGCAGGCGGGCGAGCCGCCCTTGCTGCACTTTGCCCACGAGCAGGTGCTCGACGGGCGTAGTTTCGACCGCCCCTGCAACTACGCCCTCCTGCGCATTCAGCCGCCGGCGGATTGCGAGGTCAAGCCGGAGGCGCGCCCGGTCGTGGTCGTTGACCCGCGCGCGGGCCACGGCCCCGGGATCGGCGGATTCAAAAGCGATTCCGAGGTCGGCGTCGCGATGCGGGCGGGGCATCCGGTCTACTTCATCACGTTCCGGTCCCAACCCGAACCGGGCCAGACCCTCCTCGACGTCATGCACGCCGAGGCACGCTTCCTCGAGGAAGTCGAGCGGTGCCACCCGCGCTGCCGCGAGAAGCCGCTCGTGATCGGCAACTGCCAGGCCGGATGGGCGATGGCTTCGCTCGCGGCAATACGTCCTGAACTGTTCGGGCCCCTGATCCTGGTCGGTTCCCCCCTCTCGTACTGGGCAGGCGGCTCGCGCATGAACCCCATGCGCTATAGCGGCGCGACCCTGGGAGGGGCCTGGCTGGCCGCGCTCGTGTCGGACCTGGGCGCCGACCGCTTCGACGGCGCGCACCTCGTCCACAACTTTGAAAACCTCAATCCGGGCAACAGCTTCTGGGGCAAGTACGTGCGCCTTTGGTCGCAGGTGGACACGGAATCCGAGCGCTTCCTGGAATTCGAGCGCTGGTGGGGCGGACTCTTCCGCATGTCCGGTTCGGAAATCAGCACGATCGTCGAGAACCTGTTCGTCGGCAATCGCCTGGCGCAAGGGCGGATGTACGCCGGCGATCAGGCGATCGATTTGCGCAACATCACTTCGCCGGTGGTCGTCTTCGCGTCCTGGGGTGACAACATCACGCCGCCTCCGCAGGCGCTCAACTGGATCATCGATGCGTGGGGCGACGAGCGCGCAATTGCCACCGCGGGCCGCGTCATCGTCTACGTCCTGCACGAAAGCATCGGACACCTCGGAATCTTCGTGGGCGCTGCCATCGCGCGCAAGGAACACGACCAGCTCGTGAATTCGCTCGACGTGATCGAGATGCTGCCGCCGGGACTGTATGAAATGAAGTTGCGCGACAAGCACGGGACCGTTCCCTTGCGCCGCGAAGACCTGGAACCGGGCACCTACTCGGTGAACTTCGAGCCGCGCACGATGAACGACCTGCGCGCCGTCAATCCCGAGGGACGCGAGGAAGAACGGCTGTTTTCGACGGTCGATCAGCTCTCGCAAATCAATTCCGCCCTCTACAAGCAGTGGGTGCGACCCTGGCTTGTCCCGCTCGTGTCCTCCCCGCTTGCAGACATGCTGGCGCAGGCGCACCCCTTGCGCGCGCAGCGCGCCTTCTTTTCCGACGCGAATCCGGCAATGCTCGCGACCCAGGTGCTGGCGCAAAGAGTGCGTGCCGACCGACTCGCGCTGACCGCGGATCATCCGGCCCGCCAGTGGGAGGCGGCGATGTCGCACCTCGTGGAGACTTCGTTCGATCTCTACCGCGATTGGCGTGACCAATGCGTCGTGCAATGGACCCGTCTTGCCTACGGCCCACTGGGATGGGGTGCCTGGCTGCCGCCGGAGCCGACGCAGGAGAGCCTCGCGCTTGCCCGCGCGCAGGAGGACCTCGACGCGGTCCGCGCCGAGGTCCTGTCGACGATCGGCGAGGGCGGTTTCGCGCAAGCCGTTTGTCGCATCGGCCTTGCCGGAATGCTTTCGAGCGGCTCTTTCGAGCGGCGCAGCCTGCGACTGGCGCGTCTGCTTGCGACAATGCCGACGGCGGACGGCAGTCCGGTGCGCCCCGAACACGACTGGCGTCGCCTGATGCGGCGCGAGGCACGGATCAGTGCCGTGGCGCCCGTCGAGGCCCTCAACGCGCTGGGACGCATGCTGCCCGACGCGGACTCCCGCGAGCGGGCACTGGCGATGGCCGCGGCCGTGATGATGATCGAGCCAACCCTGCAGGATCCGCAATCGGAGATCATCGAGTTGTTGATCGCAATGCTCGATGTCGACGCTGCGCGCGTCATGGAAATGGCAACGCAACTGAGCGGATCGCTGGAGCCGGCGGCTGCGTCCGCCTAGCGGCCTGCCTGCTGCTCTTCCTTTTGCTCGCGCACGAGATCCGTGAGCTGTCGCAGGCGCGCATCGACTTCCGTCATCGTGTAGAAGTCCGCGTCCGCCACCTTGCGCGCGATGCGCAACTGCTCCACCGCCGCCGGCGGCGAACCCAGCAGCAGGTACATCTCGGCCGTTGCCTGGTGCTGCAGCGTGCGCTTGTCCAGCGCCGCATAACTGATCGACAGGAAATTGTAGAAGTCCGGATCGTTGCGCGAGAGCGAGAGCTGGTCGCGCAGATAGCCAATCGCCTGGGTGTGGCGGCCGGCGCGCTGCAGCATGTCCGTGTACTGCATGGCGACGCAACGCGCGAGCGGATAGTGGCTGGCGGTCTCGGCCGCGGACTTGAGAGCCGCGTCCTTTTCCGCATCGGATTTCGCGGCCTCGAAGCGCGCCAGGTCGACGATGTTGTCGAGGATCGCCGACGGCACCGTGGTCGAATTGCGCGCGGCCTGCGCGGCCTGCACGGCAGCACCGTATTGCTTGAGCTTGATCGATGCCAGCGCCTCGCCGTAATACGCCGCAGTCGGCGAGATCGCCGAACGATGCGAAACCTGGTCGCGGAACGAGGCGAGCGCGTCGCGCAGGCCTTGCGTGGATTCGTCCTGGAGCACGTGCAGGCGCGCACGGATGATCTGGAAATCGAGGCTGTCGGCGTGCTGGTGCGTGTGGGCGTTGCGCACCCGCGCCTGGATATCGGCGATGCGCTCCTCGTCCATCGGGTGGGTACGCAGGTAGGCGGGTGCCATGCTGGCGTAGGCGCGCGTGCCTTGCTGCATGCGCGAGAACATGTCGGCCATGCCCTGCGGATCGAACCCCGCATCCGTGAGGATCTGGAAACCGATGCGGTCGGCTTCGCGTTCATTGTCCCGGGAGAAGCTCAATTGGCGCGACAACGCAGCCGCCTGGCCGACCGCGAGTGCGGCCTCGCTGCCCTGGCCGCTGCGCGCCGCCACGAGCGCCGCCAGAATCGACCCGAGCATGATCATCGTCGATTCGCGCTGGCGCTGCAGGCTGCGCGCGATGTGGCGCTGCTGCACGTGGCCGATTTCGTGGCCCAGCACGGAGGCCAGTTCGGACTCGTTCTGCGCCATGAGAATGGTCGCCGTATGCACGGCAATGAACCCGCCAGGCAGCGCGAATGCGTTGAAGGTCGGATCGCGCATCACGAAGAATTCGAAGTTGATGCTGCGCGCTGCGCTCACCGCAACGAGCTGGTAGCCCAGGTTGTTGATGTAGTCGATCGTCTCCGGATCGTCCAGATATTCGGGGCTCTGGCGCATGTAATTGGCCATGATCTCTTCGCCCCAATGGCGCTCCTCGAGCGGCGACAATTCGTCGCCGCCGGCGTCCCCCAGATTGGGCAGCTCCTGCGCCATCAGCGCGGGCTCGAAGGCGAGCAGCGCAATCAGGATCCAGGCAAGCCAGCGGGCAGGAAGGGTTCTCACGGGTGCGGTCTGCGCCGGGCCGCCAGATGCGGCCCCAGCCGGGGGAAGCTACGATTTGTATGATATCCGGCCGGGCCATTTCGTTCCGGGGCCCTTGGTTTGTGCCAGAGTGCAGGTTTTCAACGCCGTTACAAGATTTACATGACCAGCGCCAAATTTACGCACCTGGATTCTTCCGGTCAGGCCCAGATGGTCGACGTGGGCGCCAAGGCATCGACCGAACGCATGGCACGTGCGAGCGGGGCAATCCGCATGTCACCTTCGACGTTTGCCTCGATCCAGTCCGGGAAGGCCGGCAAAGGCGACGTGCTTGGGGTCGCCCGTATCGCGGCGATCCAGGCCGCAAAACGCACTTCCGAACTCATCCCGTTGTGCCATCCGATCGCCATCACCGCCATTCGGGTGGAGTTCCACTTGGCAAGCGAAAGTTCGTCCGTCCAATGCATGGCGCAAGTGCACTGTCACGGCCCGACCGGCGTCGAGATGGAGGCGCTGACCGCGGTGCAGATCGGCTTGCTGACGATCTACGACATGTGCAAGGCCGTCGACCGCGGCATGGTCATCGGTGAGGTGCGCCTGCTGGAAAAGCAAGGGGGTTCCAGCGGAACCTGGCGGGCCGCGGACGGCTGAGTCTTAAGTCTTTGCGGGCGGTGCCGTTTCGAGAAAGCTTGCGCGGGTAGCGAGTTTCTCGTAGTGGCGCGTGAGCTTGGGATGTTCGGCGCGCCAATCGATTTCCGGGAAACGAAAATCCATGTAGCCCAATGCCACGCCGATGGAGATGTCCGCGAGCGTGAAGCGTTCCTCGTTGCACCACGCCTTTTCGGCGAGCGCCGCTTCGGCGGTTCGCAGCCCCGTGACCACCTTGCCGCGCTGACGTTCGATCCAGTTCTGGGAACGCTGCTCTGCGGGCCGCTGCGTGTGCTCGAGGCGAATCGCCACCAGTGCGTCGATGATGCCGTCGGAAAGCGCTTCCCAGGTACGCACTTCGACGCGTTGGCGTCCCGTCGCGGGAATGAGGTGACCAACCGGCGTGAGCGCATCGAGGTACTCGACGATCACGCGCGAATCGAACACCGCGCCGCCGTCGTCCATGATCAGGCAGGGTACCTTGCCCAGGGGGTTCGATTGCGAAATCGTCGTCTCGAGCGACCAGGGGTCGGTCATCTCCAGCTCGCATTCGATGCGTTTCTCCGACATGACGATGCGCACCTTGCGCGCATAGGGGCTCGTCGGCGAGGCAATCAATCGTAGGTTGCGAAACATGAAACTGAGTATATCTTGGGACTGCGCTCGCGCCGGTGCCCACGAGAGGTGCGATGCTAAACTGCAACGCTCGCTTCGACCCACCGCGCGCATTCCATTCCCATCGAAACCCCGATCCAAACTTGAATCCGCCGCGTTCCACTTCGACCGAAGACCGGCCCGCATCCACGCCGCTGGACCTGTCGGCGCTCACGGCAATTTCGCCGCTGGACGGGCGCTACGAGCGCACAACCGCGCCCTTGCGCGCCGTGTTTTCCGAATTTGCATTCATGCGGGCGCGGGTGCGCGTCGAGATCGAATGGCTGATTGCACTTTCGGCGGTGGGAATGCCGGAGTTGGCGCCGTTCGATTCCGCAAGTGTCGAGGCACTGCGGACACTCGCACGGGATTTCTCCCTGGAAGACTGCGCCCGTATCAAGGAGATCGAGGCGCGTATCAACCATGACGTGAAAGCCGTCGAATACTGGATTCGCGGCCATGCCGATCGCGTCAGCGTGCTGCGGGGCGCAGGCGAATTCATTCACTTCGCCTGCACGTCCGAGGACATCAACAACGTCTCGCATGCCCTGTTGTTGTGCGAGGGGCGTGAATTGCACCTGGCGGCGCTGCGCCGCGTGCATGCACGTGTGCGCGCATTGGCGCATGAGCATGCGCAAGTGCCCATGCTCTCGCGCACGCATGGCCAGGCGGCGACCCCTACGACGGTCGGCAAGGAGTTCGCGAACGTGGCGATGCGCCTGGAATCGGCAATCGCGGCGATCGCAGCGGTGCCGCCACGCGCGAAGATGAATGGTGCCGTGGGCAATTTCAATGCGCACTTCGCGGCGGAACCGCAACTCGACTGGGAAGCCATCGCGCGCGGTGTCGTGGAAAGCCTGGGCCTGCGCTGGAACAGCCATACGATCCAGATCGAGCCGCACGACTGGATGGCAGAGCTCTTCGATGCGATGGCGCGCGCCAATACGGTTCTGCTGGATCTGGATCGCGACCTGTGGGGTTACATCGCGTTGGGCTACTTCCGCCAGCGGCCCAACCCGGGCGAAGTCGGATCGTCGACGATGCCGCACAAGGTGAATCCGATCGATTTCGAGAACTCCGAAGGCAACATCGGCATTGCCAACGCGCTGCTGCGTCACTTTTCGGAAAAACTGCCGGTGTCGCGCTGGCAGCGCGATTTGAGCGATTCGACGGTCCTGCGCAACGCGGGCGTCGCATTCGGCCATTGCCTCATCGCCTGCGCGGCAAGCCTGCGCGGCCTGGACAAACTCGAGGTCGACCGGACCGCGTTGTCGGCCGACCTGGAGGCGTCGTGGGAGGTGCTGGCCGAGGCCGTGCAGACCGTCATGCGCCGCTATGGCGTACCGGAGCCCTATGAAAAACTGAAGGCACTCACGCGTGGCCGTGTTATCGACCGCGCCGGCCTGCAGGAGTTCATCGCGCACCTCGGGATTCCCGAGCATGCGCGCCGCGCTTTGCTCGAGCTCACCCCTGCCAACTATATCGGCAAGGCGGCTGAACTCGCGCGCCGTTGCTGACCTTCCTCCATCCATACCAAAAAGGAGCTTGAGCGTGAAAGGAAAATCCTTCCTTGCCCTTTTCGTGGGCGTGTCCAGCCTTGTTTGTGCGTTTCCGAGTGCCGCGCAGTTTGCCAAGCCGGAGGCGGCGGTCGAGTACCGCCAGTCGGCGCTGTACCTGATGGGCAATCACTTCGGACGCATCAAGGCGCAACTCGATGTAAGCAAGCCCGACCTGGACGTGATCCGCTCCAGTGCCGCGCTGATCGACGTGCTCAAGACTCTTCCCTTCGAGGCTTTCCTGCCGGGGACGGAGGACATCGGGGATACGGCCGCGAAGCCGGAGGTCTGGACGGACAACGAGCGCTTCAAGAAGCTCGCGCACGAAATGCAGGACAAGGTCTCTGCTCTTAACGCAGCGGCCAAGAGCGGGGATGTAGGCGCCATACGTACCGCATTCGGGGAGACGGGCAAGGCTTGCAAAAACTGCCACGAGGATTTCCGCAAGAAGCGGTGATCGTTCACTGCGAGGTTTCCGCATTTCTCTCTCACAAGGGACAATCGCGACTCAGTTGCAGTCGTGGGCCGGCAATGCCCGGGCAGCCGACCCGCGCGCTCGCGCCTTTTCGCCAGTACGGCGGCTCAGGCGCGACGCGCGCTCTCGGCAGCTCCGGACATAGCCGGCCCAGTCAGCAGCTGGACCCGGTCGACCATTGCGCGAATATCCGCTGAGGCACACTTGCTCAGCATGGAGAAGCGCCCGCTTGCGGAGAGGCGGGAGTGTCGGGGCCGCGAGAGCGCCCAGCCCTCCGAAGCTGCGGAGCAGCGAAGGAGGGGGCGCGCGGCCCCGACACCACCCGCCACCTCAGCATGCGGGGCGTCTACTGCTTGGTGACGTGGAGAAGTACGTCAGCTTGCAAGCGACGCAATGAATGCGACGAGTGCAGCGCAGATGGCGAAGAGAATGAACCCGCGTGCATTGACAGACAGTGCTTCGTCGTTCGTTCCGATTGCGGGTTCGTCGTCTGACGTCCGCTTGGTGCCCGTGATCATGGGTCCAACGAGGTCCTGCTTCTTCACGAACCAGTACACCGCCACCGCGCACACGTGCAGTGCGACCATCACGTACAGGGCGATTTCACACCATGCGTGCAGGTTCGAAAACCGATGGACGGTCTGCTCGCTCACGAACTGGGCAAGCGGTCCTTCACTGGCGATTTCGTCGTTCGTGAACAGCCCGCTGATTGCCATGGTGGCGCTGACAGCCAGCAAGGCGAGCACCGATAGTCCGCCCAGCGGGTTGTGGCCCGGAAAGCCGGGGTAGCGTTTCCCGGAGGAATTGCGCAGGTACTCGAAAATCACCGCGGGCCGCTGCACGAAGGACGCAAACAGCGCGTGTTGCGTTCCACAAAACCCCCAGCCGAGTCGAAACAGGACCAGCGCCAGCGCACCGTAGCCCGCCAGGAAGTGCACGCGCAGTGCGGTCTCGCCGTCAAGCTTGGCGCTCACGCAGGCTGCGAGGACGCAGGCAACCAGGCCCCAATGGAACTGGCGCAGAGGCAGGTCCCAGACCTGCACACGCCGGGACGTCGGCCCCGATCGCAACGGCGCGTGCACGGACGTGCGATTACGGGGTCGGAATGGCCCGCTCGTCCTTGACCGGCCGCACCAGATCCGAGCGCTGGACGCCCAGGTACTTGGCAATTGCCGCCGCGACGAACACGGAGGAATACACGCCGAAGATGATGCCCAGCGTCAGTGCCAGCGCGAAGTAGTGCAGCGCCGGCCCGCCGAAAATCAGCATCGTGACGGTCATGGTCAGTGTCGCGCCGTGCGTGATGATCGTGCGCGAGATCGTCGCCGTGATGGCCGAATCGATCACCTCGACGACGCTTGCCTTGCGCATGGTGCGGAAGTGCTCGCGCACCCGGTCGAAGATGATGACCGACTCGTTGACGGAGTAGGCGAGAACCGCGAGGACGGCCGCGAGAACCGGCAGCGAGAACTCCCACCGGAAGATCGAGAACATGCCGATCACCAGCACGACGTCGTGCAGGTTGGCGATGATGGCGGCCGCGGAGAATTTCTTCTCGAAGCGCAGCGCCAGGTACAGGGCGATGCCGATCACCACGCACGCGAGGGCCTCGCCGCCATCGACGGCGAGTTCCGATCCGACCTGGGGCCCGACGAAATTCACTCCGCGCAGCTCCGTGCACTGGCCGGCAAGCTGCCGTTCCCGATCCTGCTTGGCAATCGACGCCTCGGTCGTGCGCTCGGCCGCCGGCACCTGGATGAACTTCGCGTATTGCGCGTGCAGGTCGGCGCATGCCGGTGCCTCGCCGGGCGAAGGAGCCGCTGTCAGTGCCGCAAATACGAGTTCCGCCTGCTGCCCGGAGCTGAATCCCTTGCGCGCAGGGATGCGGATCATCACGTTCTCGCTCGAACCGAAGCGCTGCACCTGGAAGTCGCCCGATTCCTTGGTGGCGATGATCGAGCGGATCGCCTCGAAATCGGCGGGCGCCTTGTACGCCACTTCGATTTCCGTCCCGCCCGTGAACTCGATCGACAGGTTCAAGCCGCGCGTGACGAGGAAACCGACGGAAATGAGGAAGGTGATGAGGGAAATCGCGTTGAAGATCAACGCGTATCTCATGAAGGGAATGGTGCGGTGGATGCGGAAGAATTCCATGGCGAGGATTCCGGTCAGCGGCCTTGTTGACCGGCTTGCTTGCCCTTGGGCGTCGCGCCCGCGGTCGAGGGTCGCCAGATCTGCCCGATCGCGATCGATTGCAGGCGCCGCCGCGAACCATACAGCAGGTTCACGAGACCGCGCGAGGCGAACACCGCGGAGAAGATCGACGTGAGAATCCCCAATACGTGCACGAAGGCGAATCCCCGCACGGGGCCCGAGCCCAACATGAACAGGAAGATGCCCGCAATCAGCGTCGTCACGTTCGAATCGAGAATGGTGGCGAAGGCGCGCTCGTAGCCTTGCGCGATGGACTGCTGGGGTGTCGTGCCTTTGCGCAGTTCCTCGCGGATGCGCTCGTTGATCAGCACGTTGGCGTCGATCGCCATGCCGAGGGTGAAGGCGATTGCGGCGATACCCGGCAGCGTCAAGGTCGCCTGGGTCAGCGACAGGATCGCGATCAGGAGCAGCAGATTGAACGCAAGCGCGAGAACCGACACGAGGCCGAAGACGACGTAGTACAGCACCATGAAGATCGACACCGCGGCAAAGCCGAATTCCGTCGAACGGAAGCCCGCGTCGATATTGGCAGCGCCCAGGCTCGGGCCGATCAGGCGCTCCTCGATGATCTGCATGGGGGCGGCCAGGGCGCCGGCGCGCAGGAGCAGCGCCAGGTCGTTCGAGGATTGCGCGCTTTCCTGCCCCGTGATCTGAAAGCGCGAGCCGAATTCGCCGCGGATCGTTGCGACGGTCAGGACCTCGCCGCGCCCGTGCTCGAACAGCACGACCGCCATCGGCTTGTTGATGTTTTCACGGGTGACATCGCGCATGATGCGCCCCGCGGCTTCGTTGAGCACGACCGACACCGCGGGCTTCTGGTATTCGTCGAAGGTCGCCTGGGCATCCTGCAATTGCTGGCCGGAGAAGATGACGTCCTTCTTCAGTACGACCGGCACCTGGCGCCCGACCGTGAAGCGCTCGGAACCGAAGGGCGGCGGCACGCTGCCGTTGGTGGCGGCCTGGCCTTCCGCGCTGACGTCGACCAGGCGCGCTTCCAGCGTGGCGGTGCGGCCGATGATGTTTTTCGCGCGCGCGGTGTCCTGCACGCCGGGCAATTCGACGACGACCCGATCGGCGCCTTGTTGCTGGATCACGGGCTCGGATACGCCCAGTTCGTTGATCCGGTTGCGCAGGGTCGTGATGTTCTGCTTGAGGGCGCTGTCCTGGATGGAGGTGCGTGCAACCTGGGTCAGGGACGCGTATACCAGCGGCTCGGCGGCGGTACCGGCCTCCACCAGGCTGAAGTCCGAGCGCGCATTGCGGATGACGTCCTCGGCCTGGGTCCGGGTCTCGACATCGCGGAAGTGAATGACGATGCGATCGCTGTCGCGGTCGATGCCCGCGTGGCGCACGTCCTTGTCCCGCAGCAGCGTGCGCAGGTCGCCTTGCGCGGCCTCCAGGTGCTTGTTGATCGCCTCATCGAGGTCGACCTGCATCAGGAAATGGACGCCGCCGCGCAGGTCCAGGCCCAGGTACATCGGCAGTGCACGGATCCTCTGCATCCACGAGGGCGTCGCCGACACGAGATTCGGCGCGACCACGTACGAGGGATCGTTGCGATCCGGATTCAAGGTCTTGTCGAGCAGGTCCTGCGCGCGCGTCTGTGCGTCGGCGTCGGCAAAGCGGACGCGGATCGTCGGGTTCAGGCCAAGGGTTTCGAGCGTGATGCCCTTGCCGGCGATTCCTGCGCGGTCCAGCGTGTCCTGCACGCGGGACAGCAGCGTGGTGTCCGCGTGCACCGTTGCCTTGATCGAGGCGACCTGGACCGCCGGCAATTCACCGTAGAAATTCGGAACCGCGTACAGCACCCCGAAGACCAGTGCGGCCAGGATGATGAGGTACTTCCAAAGGGCGTAGCGATTCATGAACGATTGGGGACGAACAATTCCGATTGAACGACTACAGGGACTTCATCGTTCCCTTGGGAAGAAGCGTCTGGACGGCGCTGCGTTGGACCGAAAGCGTGACCGCCTTGTCGCCGACGCTGGTGACCTGCAAGGTGATGTACTGGTCCGAGAGCTCCGTGATCTTGCCGACGACGCCCCCGGATGTGATGACCTCGTCACCCTTGGAAAGCGCGTCGATCATCGCCTTGACTTCCTTCTGCCGCTTGGACTGCGGGCGGATCATCAGGAAATACAGCGCCACCATCATCACGGACAGGATGACGATGGGCATCCAGCTGGGCTCGGCGCCAGGCGCGCCTTGCGCGTATGCGTCGGAAATGAAAAACATCCGCTAACCCCTCGGTTCAGGCAAACAAACTCGACATTATAGCGGGGGGAATCAAGTCTCTGCGGAGGCGTCCTCAAGCTCCGACGCAGAGGCGTCGGCGGCGCCGAGCGCGGCGCGGCTGGCCCGCTCGGCATGCGCGAATTGCCCGAACGCGCCTTGCTCGATTGCGGCGCGGGCCCGCCGCATCAGGTCCAGGTAATAGTGCAGGTTGTGGATCGTGTTCAGGCGCGCCCCCAGGATCTCGTTCGTCCTTTGCAGGTGGTGGAGGTAGGCACGCGAGAAATTGCGGCAACAGGCGCAGCCGCAGTCGGGGTCGAGCGGCCGCACGTCGTTCCGGTGCGCGGCGTTGCGGATCTTGATATCGCCGTGGCGCGTAAAGAGCCAGCCGTTGCGCGCATTGCGCGTCGGCAGGACGCAGTCGAACATGTCGATTCCTTGTTCCATGCCGGCAAGCAGGTCTTCGGGCGTGCCCACGCCCATCAGGTAGCGTGGACGATCCTCAGGCAGGAGCCCTGCCGTATGCGCGAGGATGCGCAGCATCTCCTCCTTGGGTTCGCCCACCGACAGGCCGCCGATCGCATAGCCGTCGAAGCCGATCCGGACGAGTTCCCGGGCCGATTGCTCGCGCAGTTCGGGAAACATGCCGCCCTGCACGATGCCGAAGAGGGCGTTTCGGTTGCCGAGGCGGTCGAATTCCGCGCGGCAGCGCTGTGCCCATCGCAGCGACAGTTCCATCGAAACCTGCGCCTCGCCGGTCGTTGCCGCGCGTCCGGTCTTGGGATCGCCCGGCGACGCACGATCTTCCATCCAATACGGCGTGCATTCATCGAAGATCATCGCGATGTCCGAATCCAGCGCAAGCTGGATACGCATCGATTCCTCCGGGGTCAGCATCAAGGCAGCGCCATCGACCGGCGAGCGGAAACGCACTCCCTCCTCGGTCACCTTGCGCAGGGCGCCCAGCGAGAAGACCTGGAATCCGCCGGAATCGGTGAGGATCGGGCCTTTCCATCCCATCAGGCCGTGCAGTCCGCCGTGTGCCTGCACCACGGCGGTTCCGGGACGCAGCCAGAGGTGGAAGGTATTGCCCAGGACGACCTGCGCGCCCAGATCGACCAATTCGGCGGGCAGCATCGCCTTGACGGTTCCGTAGGTTCCAACCGGCATGAACACCGGCGTCTCCACGGGTCCGTGTACGAGCTGCAAGCGCCCCCGGCGCGCCTTGCCATCGCGCGCCAATACCTCGAACCGCGCGCTCAACTTCCTTCTCCCGTGGGCGGGAGACGGCCGGGCCGCCCGCCGTAGCTCGCAGAGCGAAGGCTGGGGAGGGTGCGTTCCAGCAACATCGCATCCCCGTAGCTGAAAAATCGATAGCGCTGCGCAATCGCGTGTGCATAAGCGTGACGGATCCGCTCGACGCCCGCGAATGCCGACACCAGCATCAGCAAGGTCGAGCCCGGCAGGTGGAAGTTGGTCAAAAGCATGTCGACGCATTGAAACGCAAAGCCCGGCAGGATAAACAGGCTGGTTTCCCCGGGCCCCGAGCACAACACGCCGTCGCGCATGCCGGACTCCAGCGCGCGCACGCTGGTGGTGCCGACCGCGACAATCCTTCTTCCATCCGCGCGCGCGGCGTTGACGGCATTCGCCGTCGCGGCGGGAATCGTGAAGCGCTCCGCATGCATGTGGTGCTCGTGCAAGTCCTCGCTGCGCACGGGCTGGAAGGTACCCGCGCCGACGTGCAGCGTGAGCGTCACGACTTGCACGCCGCTTGCCTCCATCTGCGCGAGCAATTCCCGCGTCAAGTGCAGGCCCGCGGTCGGCGCCGCGACTGCGCCCGGCTCGCGCGCGTACACGGTCTGGTATCGGCGCAGGTCCTCGTCCTTCGGTGCGTGGTGGATGTACGGTGGCAAAGGAAGCTGTCCGATCGCATCCAGCACCTCGTCGATGGGAGCGTCGAATTCCAGCGTAAAAAGATCGTCGCGCCGCTCGCGCACCGTCGCGCCATAGATGTGGCCGGTGTCCGCGACCGCGCCCTGGAAGCGCAGGTAGGAACCCGAGCGGGGAAGGTGGCTGGCGCGCAGGAGCACATCGGCGCAGCGCTCGGAGTTGACCCGCTCGACCAGCGCTTCGACTCGTCCGCCGCTGCTCTTGTGCCCCAGCAGGCGTGCCTTGATGACGCGCGTGTCGTTGAGCACCAGCACGTCGCCCGCGCGCAATTTGCCGAGAAAATCGGGAACGAGCAGATCCTCGAGCAATGCCCCGTCGCCCGCGGGCCGCACATGCAACAGCCGCGCGCCGTCGCGCCGTTCGCTGGGCGATTGCGCGATCAGGTCTTCCGGAAGATCGAATGTGAAGTCCGAGCGGCGCAGGCGGCCGCCCTGCGGCGCAGCGGCAGGGGATTCGTCCGTGGTACGTGTCTCGGGGGAGGGCATTCGCGAGCGCGTGCCTCTGCACTTGGTGCCGGGCGAGGGAATCGAACCCACACTCTGTTTCCAGAACCGGATTTTGAGTCCGGCGCGTCTACCAGTTCCGCCAGCCCGGCGTGGAGAGCGGCGGATTATGTCAGATCCGCAGACGCCGCCAAGACCGCGCCACGCGCGTCAGATTTCCAGGTTGTCGATCAGGCGCGTTGCACCGATCTTGGCGGCCGCGAGGACAACGAGGGGTTCCCCCGCTTCCACTTGGGCCGCTTCCGGCGGCTTCAGGTCCGACTGCCGGCGCACCGCGATGTAATCGGGAACCCAGCCAGAGGCCTCCAGGGCACGTCGCGCCTCCGACTCGATTGCGGCAAGATCGTGTTCGCCGGCGCGCAGGCGCGCACGCACGTCCAGCAGTCGCTGGTAGAGCTCCGGCGCCTGCTTGCGCTCGCCCGCGGAGAGGAACCGATTGCGCGAAGACATGGCGAGGCCATCGGGTTCGCGCACCGTTTCGTGCGGGACGATCTCGGTAGGCAGGCAGAACTGGCGGCACATGTTGCGTACGATCATCAGCTGCTGATAGTCCTTCTTGCCGAATACGGCGACGCGCGGCTGCACGCACGAAAAGAGCTTGAGCACGACGGTGGTGACGCCGGCGAAAAAGCCCGGACGGAACTCGCCCTCGAGGATGTCGCCCAGATCCTCGGGTGGACGAACCCGGAAGTTCTGCGGCTCGGGATACATCTCGGTTTCGTTGGGTGCGAACAGCACGTAGACCTGGTTTTGCTCCTGCAGCTTCTCGATGTCATCCTGCAGCGTGCGCGGATAGCGATCGAAATCCTCGCTGGGCCCGAATTGCAGTCGATTGACGAAGATCGATGCGACGACCGGGTCGCCATGGCGGCGCGCCATGCTCATGAGCGACAGATGGGCCGCGTGCAGGTTGCCCATCGTCGGCACGAAGGAGATCCGGTTCTGCCCGTGCAGGTGGTCGCGCAGGTCCTGGACGGTATGGACGACTTTCATTCGGGTGGATCCGGCAACTGCTCGATGCTCTGGTCCGCAACCTGCGCCAGCAGCTTCGTCGCCGGTCCGTATCCGGGAATCTGCAGGGCGGGCGCGAGGTCGAGCAAGGGACGCAGGACGAACGCGCGGTGTTGCATGCGCGGATGCGGCAGCACCAGCGGTGTGGAACGCACGATCAGATTGCCGACCAGCAGCAGGTCCAGGTCGATCGGCCGCGGCGCACCGTGCGGCACGTCGCCGGCGCGACGCTTGCGGCCGAGCATGAGTTCGATGTCGGCCAGATGCAGCAGGAGACTGTAGGGTTCGAGCGCCGTATCGAGTGCAACCACGGCGTTCGTGTAGTCCGGCCCCGGTGCGTCGACCGGTGCGCTTCGGTAGTAGGGCGAAATCGCGACGAACTGCGAGCGCTCGATCGACTTGAGCGCGCCTACGGCCGCGCGCAGGCCCGCGATCACGTCGCCCTGGTTGGCACCCAAGCCGATATATGCCCGGCGCAATACCGGTCCGGGCGACTCAAGACTCGCGATCTTGCTCTCCTTCGCTTGCCAGCGCCGGCGCGTCCGCGTCGCCCTGCGTGGCGTTCGCCGCGCCACCCTTGCGCCGGCCGCCCCGGCGCCGTTTGCGTGTTGCAGTGGCGCCTTCGGGCCGCACTTGCGTCATGCGCGTGCGTGTCTCTTCGTCCGCCTGCAGGAACTCGGTCCACCACTGGCCCAGCTCCAAGGGCGCCTCGCCGCAGTCGCAACGCAACAGCAGGAAATCATATCCGGCCCGCAGGCGCTGGTGCTCGAGCAGCCGGACCGGTGCCGCGCCATGGCGCCGCTCGAAACGCGGCTGCATCATCCAGATCTCGCGCATGTCCGCGCTGTAGCGGCGCTGGATGGCGAGCTTCTCGGTCTGTTGCTCCAGCACCCGGTCGATCGCCTGGTCCAGCGCGGGTTGGCGGTGTTCGCCCTTGGTGACCCGCGCAGTCCATTGCGCCAGTACTTCATTCCACAGCAAGGTTGCAAACAGGAACCCCGGCGCGATGTGCTTGCCCGCGCGGACCCGCTCGTCGGTACGCGACAGCGCAAGCATGACGAAGCGTTCGCCTTGGGGCTGGTCGAGGATCACGTCCAGCAACGGCAACAGGCCGTGGTGCAGGCCTTCGGCGCGCAGGCGCTCGATGCAGCCGACGGCGTGTCCGCTGGTAAGCAGCTTGAGCATTTCGTCGAAAAGGCGCGCAGCCGGCACGTTTTCAATGAGCTTGCCCAGGCGGCCGATGGGCTCGCGCGTCGCCGCGTCGATCTCGAAGCCGAGCTTGGCGGCAAAGCGGACCGCGCGCAGCATGCGCACGGGATCCTCGCGATAGCGCGCTTCGGGCACGCCGATGATGCGCAGGCGCCGGCGGCGCAGGTCGCGCACGCCGTCGTGGTAATCGAGCACTTCCTCGCGCGTCGGGTCGTAGTACAGCGCGTTGATCGTGAAATCGCGCCGTGCTGCGTCCTCGAACTGCTCGCCGAAGGTGTTGTCGGCCAGCACGCGGCCGTGTTCGTCGGTGTCCCGGGAGGCAGCGCCCAGCGCCCGGAAGGTCGAGGTTTCGATCGTTTCGCCACCGAACATCACATGAACCAGGCGAAAGCGCCGGCCGATGATGATTGCGCGGCGAAAATGCGACTTGATCTGTTCCGGCGTGGCGTCGGTGGCGACGTCGAAGTCCTTGGGCGCGATGCCCAGCAGCAGGTCGCGCACCGCGCCGCCGACGATGTAGGCACGGAAACCCGCACTCTGCAGGGTCTCGCAGGTGCGGATCGCGGCCCGCGCGACCATGGCCCGGTCGATGCCATGCTCCGAGGCCGGGAAACGTTTGGGCGTACGTCGGGTGCGCGGCTTGCCGGCAAGCAGCGTTTGCACCGTATCTTGTACGCGCCGTACCAGGCGCTTGATCATCGTGCTGCTCCGGACATGGGCGCGTATTCTAGGGCCAGATGCCCTCGCAGCCTTCACGAGCCCTGCGCTTGCTCCTGGAGCCACTCGCGCAGCAGGCGGACGGTAAGTGCCCGGTGCCGCGCCAGCGCAAACGCGTCCAGGGCGTCGAGTACGGCCACGAGCGTGCTCATGTCGCGCGGCAGGCGGGTCAACATGAAGGGTATCAATTCCTCGTCGACGCGCGCGCCGCGCGCACGTGCGTAGGCGTCCAGAGCCGCCGCCTGCTCGTCCTGCGTGATCCGGCGCAGCGCGAAGACCAGTCCCCACGCCAGGCGTGTGCGCACATCCTCGCGCAGGGCCAATTGCGCGGGTGGCTGATCCGCGGCGGTCAGCAGGATGCTGCCCGGGTGCTGGCGCACTTCGTTTTGCAGTTGGAAGAGCGCCGCCTGCCCCTGTGCGTCGAGTTCCTGGACATCGTCGACCGCAAACAAGCCCTCCTGCGGGGAAAATTGCGGAACCGGGAGGGCCCCGGACAGCGCATTGCCGGCGGATGCCGTCATGGCGCGCAGCAGGTGCGTTCGTCCGCTACCCGGTTCGCCCCACAAGTGCAGGAATTGAGGTCCCCGCCCCGCGCGCGCCTCTTGCAGCGCAGCCAGCGCCGCGCCATTGGGACCTGCCACGAAATTCTCCAGCGTCGGCTGCGGCGCCGGCAGGAGATCGAGTACGAACTGCTGCGGCTTCACCTGCGGATTCACGTCCGGTTGTAGAACGTGCTCGCGAGGTAGCGATTGCGGACCCGGCGCAGGGCGACCAGCAGCACGGCGCTGGCGGGAAGCGCCAGCAGGATGCCGAAGAATCCGAAGATGTGGCCGAACGCGAGCAAGGCGAAGATCACCGCCAGCGGATGCAGCCCGATGCGCTCCCCGACCAGGCGTGGCGTCAGCACGAAGCCCTCGAGAACGTAGCCCACCCCATAGATGGCGAGCACGCTGGCAATCGCTTGCCAGGTGCCGGCCTCGAGCACGACGACCATCAGCGCGAGCACCAGTCCCAAGGTGAAGCCCACGTACGGAATGAAGATCAGCAAGCCGGTCACGATGCCGATCGGCAGGGCCGACTCGACGCCCGTCAGCGTCAGGGTCGTCGAGTAATACACCGCCAGCAACAGCATCACGGTGATTTGTCCGCGCAGGAACTGCGCGAGCACCGCGTCGACATCCGTCCACATGTTCATGGCCGCCGCGTGCCAGCGGCGTGGAATGACGATATCCAGGTGGCGCGTGAACTGGTGCCCGTCGAGCAATAGATAGAACAGCAGGACCGGCACCAGCGCCATCGCCACGACGGCACTCAGTACGGCCAGGCTGCCGCTGCCGAACTTCGCCAGTACGGCCGCAACCATGTCCTGTTGGCCAACCTGCTGGAAGGCCATCGTGCGCAGCGCCGCGGGATCGAGCCGGAAGCGAATCCCCAGCCACTGCTTGAGCAAGGGCGCGAGAAATGCATTGGCCTGGTTCACGAGGTTGGGCAACTGCTCATTGAGCGATACGGCCTCGCGCTCGAGCACCGGGATGATGATGAGCACGAGGCCGAGGGCAACCGCGCCGCACACCAGCACCATGACTGCGCTGGCCACCGTGCGCGGGATGCGATGCCGCTGCAGCCAGTCGGTGGCGGGCAAGAGAAGGTAGGCGAGCACGCACGCGAACGCAAAGGGCGTGATGATGGGTCCGAGCAGTATGTACAGCGCGACGACGACGGCGAGCGCAAGCGCAATCCATGCCGCGTTGCTCAACAGCTCGCGGACAGTCAACGGCTCGTGCTTCGCCACCACGGGCGCCGGACACGCCGGCGTGGCCGCATCAGCTTCCCCTGCGGGTTGGAACTCGGCATCCTGCGGGTTCGGAGGACTCCCATGCGCTGCCGAGGCGGGTTCGGTCAAGACTGCCTCCACGTACAATCGCGGTTTTGCGAAGAAGGCCTCGCCGCGGACTCCTGGTGCCAGACTTCGCGGCCCAAGCGTACCAAGACCCGGCCCCGGGGCCCGAAGCTGGCAGGAATTCGGTCCGAGAGACCCCAATGACCAATCCGCTCACCTACGCTGCCGCCGGCGTTTCGATCGAAGCCGGTGACGAACTCGTACACAGGATCAAGACGCATGCGCGCAAGACGCTGATCCCGGGAGTCCTGGCCGGAATCGGGGGTTTCGGCGCCTTGTTCGAAGTTCCTCCCGGCATGCGCGAACCTGTGCTCGTGAGCGGAACGGACGGAGTCGGTACGAAACTCAAGCTCGCGTTCCAATGCAATGGCCACGACACGGTCGGCCAGGACCTCGTGGCAATGAGCGTGAATGACATCCTGGTGCAAGGAGCGCGCCCGCTTTTTTTCCTGGACTACTTCGCGTGCGGCAAGCTCGACGTGGACGTGGCCGAGCGGGTGGTGCGCGGCGTGGCCCAGGGCTGCGAGATCGCCGGGTGCGCGCTGATCGGCGGCGAGACCGCCGAGATGCCGGGCATGTATCCGCCCGGCGAGTACGACCTGGCGGGCTTTGCCGTCGGCGTCGTCGAAAAGTCCGCGATCGTCGATGGGCGCGATATTGCGCCCGGCGACGTGGTGCTGGGACTCGCGTCGAGCGGTCCGCACTCCAACGGCTATTCGCTCGTCCGCCGCATTGTCGAGGCGTCCGGTGCGGACTATGCAAGCGACTTTGACGGACGCACGCTCGCGCAAGCCTTGCTCGAACCGACGCGCATCTACTGCCGGCCCGTGCTGGCAGCGATGCAGACCGTCCGGGTCAAGGGCATGGCGCATATCACGGGTGGTGGGCTCGTCGAGAACGTACCGCGTGTCCTGCCCGAATCGATGCGTGCCGTGCTGCATCGCGATCGCTGGCCGCGCCCGCCGATATTCGACTGGTTGCAGCGCAAGGGATCCGTCGAGGACGCCGAGATGCATCGCGTATTCAACTGCGGCATCGGCATGGCCCTCGTGGTGGCGGCGGGCGATGCACCCGCCGCACTCGCCGAATTCCACCGTCAAGGCGTATCCTGTTTCCAGATCGGGAGCATCGAGCGCACAGACGCTACGCAACCCGACTGCGTCGTTCAGTAGAAACGAAACGGGAGACGGGGATGAGCATCTTGCTGTCGCTGGTTGCGCCGATCGTCCTGTCGGCGATTCTGATTTTCGTATTGAGTTCGATCATCCACATGGCAACGCCATGGCATCACGCGGACTACGGCAAGGTGCCAAACGAACAGGGCGTGATGGATGCCCTGCGGCCTCTGGCACCGCCACCGGGCGACTACCTGATGCCAAGGCCCGATTCGATGAACGAGATGCGCAACCCGGAGTTCATCGCAAGGCGCAAGGCCGGCCCGGTGATGGTCTTCACGGTCCTACCCAACGGCATGCCGGGAATAGGCAAGAACCTCATCAATTGGTTCCTCTATTGCCTGGCAATCGGCTTCGTCACGGCCTATGTGGCGGCGAGCACGTTGCCGGCCGGCACCGCCTATCCCAAAGTGTTCCAGGTGGTCGCGACCGTGAGCTTTCTCGGCTATGCGGGCGCGCTGTGGCAGGCATCGATCTGGATGGGCCGCTCGTGGGGAACGACCTTGCGCTCGACAATCGACGGTTTCCTGTACGGCCTGCTCACGGCCGGCACTTTCGGCTGGCTCTGGCCAGCGCAGTAAGCCACGCACTGCGCCACGTTGGCGCAGTGCTCACCCCGGCGCTTTCCTGGCATACGGGCCAGGCCGAGGCGCCGACGCTAATGGCCAGAGGGGCGATCGTCCACCTCTGTGTCACCGAAGACCGCGCCGCGAAGCTGTTCGCGCGCAACGTCGGCAAACGGATCGATAAACAAGGCATCGTTCATGGAGCGTAGCCAGGTGATCTGGCGCTTCGCGAGCTGACGCGTGGCGGCAATCGCCGCCGCGCGGAACTTCGCGAAATCGGTGCCGGTCTCCAGGTGCGCCCACGCCTGGCGATAGCCGACGCTGCGCAAGGCGGGCAGGTCGGCATGCAGTTCCGGTCGCGCACGCAAGGCGCGCACTTCATCCAGGAAGCCGCCCGCAAGCATGTCGTCGAAGCGCTGCTCGATGCGCGCGTGCAGTTGCGCTCGATCCGGGGGCAGCAGCGCGATCGTGCGCACCGCGATTCCCCGCTGCGGCGAGTCCGCAAGCAACTCGGACATGGGCCGCCCGCTCGTCTCCCAAACCTCCAGTGCCCTCCCGATGCGCTGGCGGTCGCCCGGAGCAAGGCGGCCTGCAGTGGCGGGATCGACTTTGGCGAGGCGTTCGTGCAGCGCGGGCCAACCTTCGATCTCGGCCTGCGCCTGGATGCGCGCGCGGATGGCCGGGTCGGCGGGCGGCAGATCCGCGATTCCCTGGCGCAGCACGCGTGCATACATCATTGTGCCGCCGACGATCAGTGGGAGACGGCCCCGTGCCACGATATCGTCGATCGCCGCCACCGCATCGTCGCGGAATTCGGCCGCCGAATAGGCTTGCGCAGGATCGCGGATATCGATCAGGTGATGGGGAACCGCGGCGCGCTCCGCAAGACTCGGCTTCGCGCTGCCGATGTCGAGTCCGCGGTATACGTGTGCCGAATCGATCGAGACGATTTCCAGACCGCCATGCGCCGCCGCTTGTGCCGCGAGCCCGCCGGCGAAGGCACTCTTGCCGCATGCCGTAGGTCCAAGCAGCAGAATCGCTCTTGCCTTCGCCTTTCCACCCACACCAACGGCCATCAGCGCCCGCGCAGGAAGAGTCGATCCAGGTCGGCGATCGACATCTGAACCCAGGTAGGCCGTCCGTGATTGCATTGGTCCGAGCGCTCGGTGTGCTCCATCTGGCGCAACAGGGCATTCATCTCATCGATCGTCAGGATGCGATGCGCGCGCACGGCCGCGTGGCAGGCCATGGTCGAGAGCAGCTCGTCGCGACGCTCGCGCAGCACGCGATCGGCGCCGAATTCGCGCAGGTCCGCAAGCACCTGGCGGACGAGGGCCGGCGCGTCCGCCTGCGCGAGCAGTTGCGGCAAGGCACGCAGGCTCAGTTGCGACGGCCCGGCGGGGCGCAGGTCCAGGCCGATCCGTTCGAGGCTGGCCTGATGCTCTTCGGCCGTGGCGACGTCGAGCGTGCTGGCGGTGAACACGTGCGGAATCAGCAGGTGCTGGCGCGCGAGCTCACCGCTGTCAAGCGCGAGCTTCAGGCTTTCGTATACGACGCGCTCGTGCGCGGCATGCATGTCGACGATCACGAGTCCCTGGTCGTTGCGGGCAAGAATGAAGATGCCCGCGATCTGCGCGATGGCGTACCCGAGCGGTGGTGCGAGCCCGGCTTGCGGCGTCTCTTCCACCCGCAGGGCTCGTGTCGAAGAATCCGAGCGTGCCAACACGGTTCCCAGGGTCGCATCCCAGTCCGCACTCGATTGCACGGCGATCGCGAGATTCGCTTGCGCGGCATCGCGCGGTACGGCGTGCGAACGACTCGCGTCCCACGCCGATGCGCGCCACGGTTCGCTCACGAAGCCGGGACCGGACGGCGCCGTCGCCGCCGCCGCAGGAGGCGCCAGCGCGCGCTCGACGGCGTGGCGCACGAATTGATGCACGCCCGAGGAATCGCGAAACCGCACCTCGCTTTTGGCGGGGTGCACGTTGACGTCAACCAGCGAAGGATCGATTTGCAGGAAGAGGCAATACATCGGCTGCGCGGAGCCGTGCAAGACATCCGCGTAGGCCGCGCGCAATGCATGTGTCAGGACCTTGTCGCGCACGAAGCGGCCGTTGACGAAGAAATACTGGGCATCGGCGCGCGCCCGGGACGCGGTCGGCGCACCAACCCAGCCACGCAGGGCGATCGGTCCTGCCTGCGCGTCCACCACCCGCGCCGCCGGACCGAACTCTTCGGGCAGCAAGGTTGTCGTGCGGTCCAGCTGCGTTGCCGCCGGCGCCTCCAGGACGCTGCGCCCCTGGTGCCAGACCTGGAACGAGACCTGCGGATAGGCCGCCGCAACCCGTTCGACTACGGTGATGCAATGCCCGAATTCGGTCGCTTCGCTGCGCAGGAACTTGCGCCGCGCCGGGGTGTTGTAGAAGAGTTCGCCGACCTCGATGCGGGTGCCCGTCTTGCCTGCCGACGGCTCGATCGTGCCGCTGGCCGCATCGATGCGCCAGGCGTGTTCGCTCTCGCGCGTACGCGAGACAATGGCCACCGTGGCGACCGAAGCGATCGCTGCCAACGCTTCGCCCCGGAATCCCAGGGTGGCCACGCGTTCGAGTTCCGCCAGGCTCGCGATCTTGCTCGTGGCATGGCGCCGCAGCGCGAGAGGCAATTCCTCGCGGGGAATGCCCGCGCCATCGTCGACGACGACGATGCGCCGGATGCCGCCGCCGTCGAGCCGGATCTCGATTCTCGTTGCACCGGAGTCGAGCGCGTTCTCCAGAAGCTCCTTGACCACCGAGGCCGGCCGCTCGACGACCTCGCCGGCGGCAATCTGGCTGACAAGTTCGTCGGGAAGAATCTGGATTGAGCGCACGCGCCATTATAAAAGTAGGGCGTCTAGTAACATCGCGCTCCACTTCTCGTCAGGCAAATCGTGCAAAGCATCAACTGGTTCGACCTGTTCGGCGCGCTCGACCGCTTCCTTCTGGCGATCGCGCGCGAGCATGGGGCATTTGCCTACGGCTTGCTGTTCCTGATCATTTTTTCAGAGACGGGTCTCGTATTCATGGCGTTCCTGCCGGGCGATTCGCTGCTGTTCATCGCGGGCGCCTTGGCTGGTGGCGGTGCGTTCGATCTTGCCTCGCTGCTGCTGTCGATCACCGTGGCGGCGATCCTCGGCAATGCGGTGAACTTCCAGATCGGCTCGTGGCTCGGCCACAAGATCTATGACGGCTCGATCCGCTGGATCGACAAGGCCGCCCTCGATAAAACCCACGCGTTCTTCGAGCGGCATGGCGGGAAGACCTTGATCGCCGCCCGTTTCATCCCGATCGTCCGCTCCTTTGCGCCACTTGTGGCGGGTGCCTCCGCCATGACGGCACGGCGCTTTCACGTGTTCAGCGCAACGGGTGCGGTTCTGTGGAGTTTCTTGCTGGTGGGAGGCGGATTCCTGTTCGGCAACGTCGCGGTCATCCGCGACCACCTGGGGCTGGTGCTGCTGGTGGGACTCGCCGGTGCTTTCGGGCCCTTGGCGCTCCTAGGGCTCGTGCGCCTCTGGCGGAGCCGCCGTCGCGGCTAGCCGCCGATGTTTGCCGCGGTCCAATGCCGCGGACGGGGAATCTCAACCGACGGGATTGCGAACGGCCGGCGGATTTTTCGTGAAGAAGTCGCGGATGCCGTTGAATACGGCCGAAGCCATCTGGCGTTGGTAGCCCTGTTCGCGCAGTCGCGCTTCTTCGTCCGGATTGCTGATGAACGCGGTTTCGACGAGGATGGACGGAATATCCGGTGCCTTGAGAACCGCGAAGCCGGCCTGCTCCACGAACCCGCGGTGCAGCCGGTTCACGCGCTCGATCTCCCGCAGCACCGACGTGCCGAAGCGCAGGCTGTCGCTGATCTGCGCACTCGTCGCCAGGTCGAGCACAACGCTGCGCACATACGGACTCGGGCTCGCCACGTTGATGCCGCCGATCCGGTCGGCATCGTTCTGCTGGCGCGCCAGTTCCGCCGCGGCACTGCTGCTGGCACCGCGCTCGGAAAGTGCAAAGACCGATGAGCCACGCGCATCCGAGCGAACCCAGGCGTCGGCGTGGATCGATACGAACAAGTCCGCCTGCACGCGCCGCGCCTTGTTCACCCGGACACCCAAGGGTACGAAGTAGTCGGCGTCGCGCGTCATGAGCACCCGGTAATCCGATTGCTCTTCGATGAGGGATGCGAGCTGACGCCCGATCGAGAGCGTCACCACCTTCTCGAATGTGCCGCGTTTGCCCACGGCGCCCGGATCCTCGCCACCATGACCGGGATCCACCGCAATCGTGATGAGGCGGCGCATGTTGCGCGAGGTGCGGACGTTTGGCGCACGTTGCGCGTCCGTTCCTGACGTGGTGTCCGGCGCTGCACCCGTGGCATCGGAAGGGGAAGGGCCTGCGTTGCCCGTTGGCGACGCCGGCTGCGCATCCTGTCCCGGCGCAGGCGCGTCCCGTGCGAGGGGCGATTGCGGTTGTGGACCGTCCTGTGCCAGCGCGGGCGGGGATGCATCGTCGCCTTCGCGCCCCGGCGGACCTTCCATGGCCGGTCCATCGTTTTGTTGGGAGCGCAGCAGCGCCATGAGCGAATCGTTCGCACCCTCGGGGTACAGGTCGACGACCAGCCTGTTCTTGTAGGGACCCGCCGGCTCCAACGCAAAGACTTGCGGATCGACGGGCACCTTCAATTCGAAGACAAGCCGAACGACGCCCGGACGGAATTGCCCCACTCGCAGGCGCGACAGGTAAGGATCGCCCGTCTCGACCTTCTGGACTTGCTCCGTGAACTGGCGCGTGAGGTCGATACCCTCGATGTCGACCACCATGCGCAGCGGCTTCGTGTCCTTGAGCAGGAACTGGTGGAATTTGAGCTGCCCGTCGTGCTCGATCGTCACGCGCGTGTATTCAGGGGCGGGCCACAGACGGACGGCGAGCAGCGTCGCGCCGCGCGCGATGTGCGGCGTCAGGCTGAGCGCCAGGCTGCCCAGCGCGCCTTGAATCAGGCGCCGACGCGCGACTCGCGGTTTGCCGCTGTCTGCAGGGTTTCCAGGTGATCCAGGCATCGTTCGCCGATCTCCGTAAGGGCATCGATTGCGACGGCGCGAGCGCCGTGTTCGCTCTCTGGGATGCGCAGAGCAATTCGCAAATCCACCGCAGGCAGGTACGTCCCCGCCCGCTCGGGCCACTCTACGAGGCAAACGCCCGCAGGTCCGAAGTACTCGTCAAAACCGCCGTCAATAAATTCCTTCGGGGTTTTGAACCGATAAAAATCAAAGTGGTAGAAGTGTAATCTCGAAACCTCATAAGGTTCAAGCAGCGTGAAAGTCGGGCTTTTGACCGCACCCGTGATTCCGCAGGCGCGCAACAGCGCGCGAACCAGGAAGGTCTTGCCGGCCCCCAGGTCGCCCGCAAGCGCAATCGTCAGGCCATGCGCTTCGACGTGCCCCGATTCCTCGGCAATCGCGTGCGCCAATGCCGCGCCTAGCGCAGTGCTGGCTGCTTCATCCGGCAGCGCAAGCTGCACGTGTGCTGGTGGCGACTTTGCGTTCGATGAGCTCATCGGCTTGCAAACGTAAAATTCAGGAATCCGCGGTTTCATCCGCTCGAGAGGAATTCGTGCCAAGCGCTGTACCCAGCGAGGCCGCCGCCAAGCATAGCGAGACTCCGGGCGCCACGATCGACCCGGCAACAGGCCCAAATTGGGCCGAATTTGCCGATCGAATCAAGCGATGGGGCGGCGAACTTGGCTTTGGTGCAGTGGGGATTTGCGATCTCGAGGTGGGCGAGGCCGCAGCCTATCTCGAGCAGTGGCTCGCGCAAGGGCGACACGGCGACATGGACTATATGCGCAGGCACGCTGCTCTGCGCACTTCGCCTGCGACTTTGCATGCAGGCGCCTTGCGGGTGATCAGCGCGCGCATGGACTACCGGCCGCGCGACGATTCCGACGCTTGGGTGGAGCGCGAATCCGAGCGGCAGCAGCGCGATGGCGCCGCGGTGATCTCGATCTACGCGCGCGGCCGCGATTACCACAAGGTGCTGCGCGCGCGCTTGAGCATGCTCGCGACGCGCATCGCGCGAGAGATCGAATCCGCTTCGATGCGTCCGTACTGCGACAGCGCACCCGTGCTCGAAGTCGAGTTCGCGCGCAAGGCGGGCCTGGGCTGGCGCGGCAAGCACACGCTCCTGCTGACTCGCGAGGCCGGCTCGATGTTCTTCCTCGGCGAGATCCTGACCAGTTTGCCCTTGCCGGTCGATGCGCCGGTCGGCGGACATTGCGGCACGTGCGCGAAGTGCATCGACGTCTGCCCGACACGCGCGATCGTCGCGCCCTACCAACTCGATGCGCGCCTGTGCATCTCCTACCTCACGATCGAGCACAAGGGCGACATCCCGCTCGCGTTGCGTCCCTTGATCGGCAACCGCGTCTACGGCTGCGACGACTGCCAGGTCGTTTGCCCCTGGAATCGCTTCGCGAAAAAGGCGAGCCTGGCCGACTTCGATGTGCGCAACGGCCTGGACGACGCAAGCCTGGTGGAGCTTTTTGGATGGACCGAAGAGCAGTTCACGCAACGACACGCGGGCAGCGCAATCCTGCGCATCGGCTACGAGCGCTGGCTGCGCAATCTCGCGGTCGGTCTGGGCAACGCACGGGCCACCCCGGAAACCGTTGCCGCGCTACGCGCCCGTTCCGATCACCCTTCGGCCATGGTCCGCGAGCATGTCAGATGGGCGCTGGAGCGTCACGCCGCGTGAAATCCCGGCCGGAGCCTGCGAAAACCGCATTCGTGTGGCGATGGCGGCCGAATTCGCGATTTCAGGGACTTGCGCCCCGTCTATAATGCCGCCCGGCGCTGCTGTAGCTCAGTCGGTAGAGCAACTGATTCGTAATCAGTAGGTCGGACGTTCGATTCGTCTCAGCAGCACCAAATACTTCAAGCGATTAGCTGGCTTATCCACAGCTCGCATCTATCGCAAACGCAGCTCGCCTCGCCTGGCACGATGGGCTCGTTGGCCAACACCGCCCCAACTGTGTCGATTTCAGCGACGTTGACTTCCTGCGCATGTCTGGCAAAGTCGTCGCGCGATTCTGCAAATGTTTTGCGAAATTGAACGCCGGACAGCGGACATTTGCGTAGGGCTCAATCGGCCATGAGCAGTCTTATGCGTAAGTCCGCTTTGCGGCCACCGATCCTGACTCAAATGCGGGGATGAAGGAACTTCTCAATTACCAGGCGGCGAGATTGGCGCTCGGCAAACTCAACGCCGACGAGGCCAAGTCCATCATTAACGATGTGGTGGACAAGGGCACGTACCTGGATTCCTTTCTCTATGTCCTTGGGCCACAGCGTCCTCAAATGGACGATGTGTTGCCGGCGCTATTGGCTGCGTTTGATAACTTCGGCGTCGTTGTTCCTGACAAGGAGCAGGCCGTATGGCGAATAATTGATCACCATTGCAGGGTCATCGTTGCGGGGGCCGTGAATCCCCTTGTCGAGTTGTCCAAGCTAATTCGTGGTGACCTATGGGACTACGATTTGCACAAACCGACAAAGAAGTATCTCGGAGATTCCCACGGCATAGAACTCTTGATCGGCTTGTATTGGGGAGCTGACGACCTGCGCGAGCATCCAGACACGGTCACCGTCGCCGGAAAGCATGGCGAGGAGGCATGGTCGGAACTCAATCGGGAGATCGTGACGGAGTGCAATCGGTGGCTGGAAAACCACCAGATCGCATAGCTGACGCTCGTTAGCGTGAAGTGCGCCAGTGTCAATGTAGCTGCCATGACCGATGTCCGGTTTGAGGAACCGAATTTGGGCGCAGGCAAGTCGCCTTCGGGTCGATCAGAGGCATTCGCTGGCGAAGATTGGGTGCCTGCAAGCGGGCATTACGTTGACGCAACGCAGGGAAATTCCCAAGCCTTCTGCCATTGCGCTTACCAAGCGTGAAATCGTGGTCGGAAACTACAAGCCGAGCGCACCGTCCAACTTGGCGAGAGTCTTGTCGAAAGTACCGAGAGGAATGTGGCCTGCGCGGCGCGCAATTTCAAGCACCAGGCAATCCGAGAAGCCAAGCGAAGGTCGAGCACGAAAGGCATCCAACGCCAAGGTTACGACATCCGCGTCTTGCACAGTCAACGACGTGTGATTGAGCAAAAGTTCGACAGCCGTCGCGATTTGATCGGGCGATCTCTCGTAGACCGCGTCCAATACCCAAAGCGTTTCGGCCAGAACGAGGTGCGACACCCAGGCTCCGCTTTCGATAAAGGATTCGGCTTTCTTGACCTGCGCCGCATTGTCGCGAACCATCAGGCGGACGAGCGCGTTGGTATCAACCGCGCGCATGCTTTGCGCGCAGATGCTTCTTGATGCCTTCCTTCACGCTGAGTTGTGTCTTCGGCAAGCCACCGGCAAACAGAGCCTCGTGGATTTGCGTCGAGGTATAGCGCCCGGACCGTCGAACAACGACCTGATCATTGCTTTCGTCCCATTCCAGGACGGATCCGGGCCCGACGCCCAGTTTCTTGCGCACCTCGGCGGGAACGGAGATTTGTCCTTGGGCTGTGATCTTCGATTGAGCGATTGGCATATGGGTACATTACCAGGGTAATGTATCCATGTCAACCGATGCAACGGTACGAATCAGCCTGACCGTCTACGCGCGCGAGTCGGCCATTCTGATGATGGTCCGTTCCAGTCACATTGGGTTTCCCCCAGGTTCACGGACGCTTTGACCTTGCGCGACGCGAGCGGCAAATCGGCGACGGGACATGCTCGTCGCCGTTTTTCAGGTCAGGAGATCTGCGGGTCCTCGTCGGAGGGCAGGGTCGTCAAGGCAAGCTCGATGTTCGAGGCAAGTTTCTCGGCGTATTTCTGCGCCTCGAACAAGTGCAGGGAGGCGTAGTACGTTGCCTTCTGGCGCAGGTGTTCGATATCGTCCGACAGCACCTGCCGGGTCTGGTCCTTTGTCATCGGCTTGCCTGCCTTTCCTTGATGGTTCTGGTTATCGTCCGGGATGCGCCGGCGCGCCTTGCCACGCATGACGGCACATGTGACTGCGGCCCGGGTGTCGGTGCGCTTCTGCCCACGCTTGCAAGTCGATCAGGGCAGCAGAACCGCGGCGCCCTCGAATCGACCTGCCCGCAGATCGGCCAGCGCCTGGTTCGCCTGGCACAGAGGATAGCTCGTCGTCTTGGTGACAATGCCGATCTGCGGCGCGAGGTCAAGGAAATCAATGCCGTCCTGGCGCGTAAGGTTGGCGACGGAAAGCAACGCGCGCTCTTCCCATAGCAGGCGGTAGGCAAAGGCGGGGATGTCGCTCATGTGGATGCCGGCGCACACAACGCGACCACCCTTGCGCACCGCTTTCAGCGCGAGCGGAACCAGATCGCCAACCGTGGCAAAGATAATGGCCGCGTCCAGCGCCTGCGGCGGCGCCTCGTCCGACCCACCCGCCCAGGTGGCCCCAAGGCTGCGGGCAAAGGCTTGCGTCGCCACGTCGCCGGGCCGGGTGAAGGCAAACACCGAGCGGCCCTGCCATACGGCCACTTGCGCGAGGATATGGGCAGCGGCGCCAAAGCCGTACAGACCCAGGCTTTTGCCCTCGCCGGCGATCACCAGCGAGCGCCAGCCGATCAGGCCGGCACAAAGCAAGGGGGCAAGCGCCTCATCGCTGCCGGCCTCGCCCAGTGGAAAGGCAAAGCGCGCATCGGCCACGGCCGCCGTGGCAAAGCCGCCGTCGCGCGTGTAACCCGTGAACAGCGGGTGATCACACAGGTTTTCGCGATTCACAAGGCAATAGGCGCAGTCGCCGCAGGTGTGACCCAGCCAGGGAATGCCGACGCGCTCGCCAATCCTGAAGTTCTGCACGCCGGTGCCGATGGCATCGACGCGGCCGACGATCTCGTGGCCCGGGATGATGGGCACTTTTGGATGGGGCAGCTCACCGTCGATTACATGCAGGTCCGTGCGGCAAACGCCGCAGGCGTCCACGCGCACGCGGATCTGCTGTGGACCGGGCTGGCGGTCGGGCAACTCGGTCCATTCGAGCGAGCCGTGAATCGCATTGAGCACCATTGCATGCACCGGGCTCTCCGGAATCTTTAGCGAGGCGCAAAATCCAGCACTACGCGGGAGGCCACTACGCCTTGCGCCAGGCGCAGCAGCACCTGGTTGATGGCCGAGAGAGGCTGCAGCTCGATCATATTTTGTTCCTTGGCGTAGATGGATTCAAGGCATTACGCGGCGGCAGGCAAGCCCAGTCCTCGCACTGCCTCGATCATTTCGATCAGCACGGCCTGGGCATCGCCGTAGACCATGTTGCAGTTGTCGGCATAAAAGAGGGCGTTGACGATTCCGGCGTATCCCTTGCCCTCGCCGCGCTTGACGACGAACACTTTCTTGGCTTTGTCGGCATTGAGGATAGGCATGCCAAAGATCGGCGAGGATTTGTCGGTACGCGCGGCCGGATTCACCACGTCGTTGGCGCCGATGACCAGGGCTACGTCGGTGTTGGCAAACTCGTCGTTGATATCCTCGAGCTGAAAGATGAGGTCGTAAGGCACCCCGGCTTCGGCCAGGAGGACGTCCATCTGGCCCGGCATGCGGCCGGCGACCGGGTGGACGGCAAATTTCACGGCGACCCCACCGGCCTGCAGCAGCTTGACGAACTCGTACAGCTTGCCCTGACCTTGAGCCACGGCGAGGCCGTAGCCTGGAACGATGATGACCGAGGCGGCGTAGCGCATCGCGATTCCGGCGTCGGCAGCCGCCATCGGTTTGAGGCTGCCCTTGATACTGCCTTGCTTGTGCTTGGCAATCTCGCCGAAGTTGGAGAACACCACGTTGCTCACCGATCGGTTCATGGCCTTGGCCATCAGCAGGGTCAGCAGCATGCCGGCCGCGCCGACAACCATGCCGGCGATCATCAACGCCGGGTTCTGCAGTACATAGCCCTCGAGGCCGACCGCCAAGCCGGTGAAGGCATTGAAGATCGAGATCACAACGGGCATGTCGGCACCGCCGATCGGCACCGTCATCAGCACGCCCACCACCAGCGCGCCGGCGAAGAAGAGATAAATCAGGGTGGGCGAGCTCACCGCAAGCGCGAAATGATCGCCCGCGGCGACGACGATAACGGCACCGACCAGGACGGTCACCAGCAGCACCACCGCGTTCAAGCTCTTTTGTCCCTTGAATCGCAGCGGCTTGTTGATCACGCCGTCGAGTTTGGCCCAGGCGATCAGCGACCCCGACAACGACACGGCGCCGATCAGCGCGCCCAGCAGTGTGACGACCAGGTCGGTTCCACCTTGCGCCTTGTCGCCGACCAGTACCACCGCGGCAATGGCACCGGCCGCCCCGCCGCCCATGCCGTTGTAAATGGCAACCATTTGCGGCATCGCCGTCATGGCCACCTTGCGCCCGCTCCACCACGCCAGACCACCGCCCAGCCCGAGGGCAACGACAGCTAGGGCGATATTGAGGGCAAGGTCAGGACGCGCCGCGGGCGCCACGTCGAAGGCATACAAAAAGCTGGCAAGCACGGCAACGGCCATGCCGATGCCGGCCACAAAGATGCCTGAGGGCGCCGTCACCGGCGAGGACATCCGGTGCAGGCCATACAAAAACAGCAGGGCGGCTGCCAGATCGGCGGCGCCAATTCCCAGCTGAGGAATCATGGTTAGCATCGCTGCGTCCTCAGCGCTTTTTCGAATGGATGGATTTGACGCGCGCGGACCTGGCGTGCGGCGCGTGCCCGGCTGGATGCGCGCTTGTCTGGAACATCGCCAACATGCGATCGGTGACGGCATAACCGCCGGCGGCATTGCCCGCGCCGAGCAGCACCGCGGCAAATCCGATGACCTGCTGCTCGATCGTGCTGGCATTGAGCAGCGCATAGATGCCGCCGACAACGACGATGCCATGCACGAAGTTGGAGCCCGACATCAAGGGCGTGTGCAGGATGGCCGGGACCCGCCCGATGATCACCCATCCGGCGAATGCGGCAAGCAGGAAGATGTAGAGCGCAATAAATCCCGAAATGTTGATTGCAACGTTCATGTCGCCGTCCTTGGTCGGTGCTCGTCGGGGCTCATGCCCCTGCGGAAGTTGGAGCAGTCGGTCGCGTCGGCGCTGCCTTGCTCGGGGGCGCGACGGGCGCAGCCGCTTTCGCAGCCTTTTCGCCCGCTTCGGCCTTGTTCTCGCCGGCATGCGTGAGCACGGTCTTGGCAAGAATCTCGTCGCTCCAGTCGATCTCGATCACATTGTTCTTCATCATGAGTGCGAGCAGGTTGTACTGGTTCTTCGCGTACAGTTCGCTCGCGTCCTCGCCCAAAAGTGAGGGCACATCCAGCGGGGCGACGATCGTCACGCGCCCAACCTGAATCGTCTCGCCGGGCCGTGTGTCCTCGCAATTGCCGCCACCTTCGGCCGACAGATCCACGATCACGGCCCCCGGCTTCATGCCGGCGACCTGGACGTGACTGACGAGCTTGGGGGATGCCTTGCCGGGAATGGCGGCGGTCGTGATGATCATGTCGGCGGCCTGGATGTGCTTGGTGAGTACGGAATCGACCTTGCTTTTTTCTTCCGCGCTCAGTTCGCGGGCGTAGCCACCTTTGCCACGCGCATCGACGCCGGTTGCCACGAACGTGGCGCCCAAGGAAAGCGCCTGCTCCTGGGTCTCGGGTCGAACGTCGTAGCCCTCGACGACGGCGCCGAGCCGGTGCGCCGTGGCGATGGCCTCCAGGCCGGCAACACCCAGGCCCATCACGAGAATCCGGGCAGGCCCGATCGAGCCGGCGGCGCTGGTGATCTTGGGAACGACACGGGCCAATTGCGTCGAGCCGAGCTGCACGGCGTAGTAGCCGGCCAGCGCGGATTGGCTGGAGAGCGCGTCCATGGCTTGGGCACGCGTGATGCGAGGGACCCGTTCCATCGCAAAACACGTGATTTTTCTTGCGAGCAGTCGCTTCAAGAGAGCGGGCTCGTTGTTGGCATAGACGAAGCAAACGAGAATCGCGCCCTCCCTCATGGCGTCGATCACTTCGAGCGCCGGTGGCTGCACGGCCAGCACGACATCGGCGTCTTTGACCAATGCCGTGCGATCCGCAATGAAGGCGACGTATTCGAAAGCGGCGTCGGGCAAATGAAGGGCGGCGCCGGCACCCGGTTGCATATGGAGGCGGGCGCCCAACTTGAGCAGTTTTGGAACCACGGAGGGCACGAGCGCCAAACGGCGCTCGTGTGCCCGTGTCTCCGTCAGAACAGCGACGTTGACGTACATGGCGGAGCCCGTGCGGCTCAGGCAGGCGCGTCGAGGTGGGCCGTGCGAATCAATTTCTTGTTGACGAACTCCTGTATGCCCATGTCGCCCAGTTCGCGCCCGTAGCCGGAATACTTGATGCCGCCGAACGGCAGCTCGGCATCGGACCAGTCGATGTTGTTGATGAACATCATGCCGGTATCGACCTGGCTGGCGACGCGCTTGCCGCGAGCGAGATCCTTCGTGAAGACCGACCCACCTAGGCCAAAGTCCGAGTCGTTGGCCAGTGCAATGGCGGCCGCCTCGTCCTTGACGCGGAAGAACAGCACGACCGGTCCGAAGAACTCGTCCCGAAAGGCTGGGTTGCCCGGCTTGATGTCCGTCAGGATGGTTGTTTCCATGAAGGCGCCCGGGCGCTTGATGCGCTTGCCGCCCATCACCAGCTTGGCACCCTTGGCCACGGCGTTGTCGACCTGCTTGAGCAGCTGCACCAGGGCCTCCTCGGTGGACAATGGCCCATGCGTGGTCTTTTCGTCCATCGGATCACCCGGCTTCAAAGCGGATAACGCCGTCTTGAACTGCTCCAGGAACTTGTCGGCGATGGACTCGACCGCGATAAATCGCTTGGCAGCGCAGCAAGTCTGGCCGGCGTTGTACATCCGCCCCCAAACGGCCCAGGGTATGGTCTTCTCCAGATCGGCGTCGTCGAGGACGATGAACGCGTCGCTGCCGCCCAGTTCCATCGAGGTCTTCTTGACATGCTCTCCAGCGCGGGACGCGACGCTTTTGCCGGCCGCGACGCTGCCAGTCAGGGCTACGCCCTTAATGCGCGGATCGTCGATGACCCGGTCCGACTGCTCGTGGGAAATCAGCAGATTGGTGTACGCGCCCTTGGGCGCGCCGGCCTTGATCCACAACTGCTCGAAGGCCATGGCACATTGCGGCACGCAGCCGGCATGCTTGACCACGACGACATTGCCGGCCATCAACTGCGGGCCGGCTACGCGAGCGAGCTGATAGTACGGAAAGTTCCACGGTTCAATGCAAAAGAGCACGCCGAACGGGCTGCTCTCCATGTGCGCCTCTCCGACCTTTGGGTGGAGCTTGGTCGGCGCAAGAAAGGTCTCCGCGTTCTTGGCATAGTAGGCCAGGATGTCGGCGCTGAACTTGACTTCGCCTCGCGCCTCGTCGATGCGCTTGCCCATCTCGAGGGTCGCCAGCTTGGCGAAATCGTCGACGTGCTCGTGCATGAGGGCCGCCGCCTTGGCCACAATCGTGGCGCGCTCGGCGTAGCTCGTGTGCTTCCAGGTCTGGAAGCAGGATTCGGCCGTTGCCAGCGACTGCTCGAGCTGCGCGCTGGTGAAATCCTCGAAGGTTCTCAGGATTTTGCCGTCGTTCGGGTTGACGCTTTGGTAAGCCACGATGCGAATCTCCGGTTGTCAGGGGGTGCGGAGAGGATGGGCTTAAGCAACGGCGCCGTCCGTCTGCTGCCGTACGCGAGCGGGAACGGGAAGCGAATGCGACTCGGTCAACGAAGATCAGCCCTTCGACGAAATTGCGGACGCCGGAGCTGTCTTATGCCAAGTGGATCAATTGATCGAGCAAACGCACAGCGTGCGTCAATCGCCGATCAGCCGATTTGCACTGGTCGGGTCCGACTTTGCGGCCGGGCAATTGCAAGCGGGCTGGTTTCGGCCAACGCGGCACGATGCAAGCGCCGGCGCCAGCAGCGCCGCCACCTACGGCGTCGTCATGTTTTGCCGGATGGCGTAGCGCACGAGATCCGAGACGCTGTGCACATTGAGCTTGCGCATGAGGTGGGCCTTGTGCGCGCTGACCGTCTGCTCGCTCAACGATAGTTCACTGGCGATCACGGCGCTGCGCTTGCCCTCGACCAGCATGCGAAATACCGTGAACTCCCGTGCCGAAAGTCGTTCCTTCACATCCGTGGGTTCCGTGCCGTTGGCGATTCCCACGGCGACTTTCTCGGCGATCGATGGGCACAGGTAGCGTCCACCCTTGGCGACCAGGTGGATGATCGCTGCGAGGTCGAGCGTTTTCTCGCCCTTGGTCAAATACGCGTCGGCACCCGCACGCAAGGCGTGCACTGCCATCTGCGTATCTTCATACATCGTCAAGACGAGGATCTTGACGTTGCGTCGGATGCTCTTGATGCGAGGGATCAGCTCGACGCCCCCGGGTCCCGGCATCGACAGGTCCAGAATGATGAGGTCGACATCGTTCGAGCGGACCGCGTTGATCGTCTCGTTGCAGTCGGCAACCATCGCGACCACGTTCAGCTCCGAGTCGTCACTCAGCAGGCGCGCAAGTCCTTCGCGGAAGATTCGGTGATCATCGGCAATGAGAATTCGTATCACTGACGTCTCCAGGTGCGGGAACAGCCAGGAATGCTCTGAGGATCGATGCGATGCTTAATTTGGTATTTGCCGAACAAGTAGCAATAGACTTGATGCGTTTTTGACTCTAAACTTAAAAATTCTAAAGATAAAGTAGTCTTACATTTAACTGATAGAAGTTCAGAAATGTCCTATCAGTTTTGCGCTTGGTACCCTGGGTGCCTTTGCGAGGAAAGTGCGGAATTTCTTTTTATTTCAATAAATTGAAACGCGTGCTTGGCTCCGCCCCCTTGGCCCGATCGCGCTCCCATCCCGTCCCGTGAGCGCACGCGATCCCGTCCGGCGCCGCGATCGCGTCTTGCGCGCTATCGCGCAATGGTTCATTCCACTTGTTTTTATCGCGGGCGGCGTTGCCAAGGAACCTTCGGCACCCGCGGCGCGCGCAGCCGCGCAAGCGCTGTATCGCGACGGCGTGTTGCCCGACGGGCAGCCGCTGCGCGCGCAGAGGAGCGGATCCCCTCCCATGGAAGGCCGTGCGGCGGCGTGCGTGAACTGTCACCGGCGCAGCGGCCTCGGGATGATCGAAGGTCAATCGGTCGTTCCGCCGATCACCGGCGAATATCTTTTTCACAAGGTGGCCGCGCAGGGCGGCGCGATGGCGATGCCGCATCCGGAAGCGCAGCCGGAAGCGCGCAGCGCCTATACCTTGGCGACGCTGGCAAGGGCGTTGCGCGAGGGGGTCGATCCCGATGGCCGCCAGCTCTCCTACTTGATGCCGCGATTCGCGCTCGATGACGCCGCGGTCGCGCTGTTGGCCGGGTACTTCAAGCAGTTGTCGCGCGAGTCAGTGCCAGGTGTCGGGGAAGACTCTTTGCAATTCGCGACGATCGTCACCCCGGATGCCGATCCGGTTGCGCGCGATGCGATGCTCAGCGTGCTCAAGGAATTCTTTGGGCCCGGCAATGTGTTCCTGCACGGCGAGACGCCCCCCTTGCAGCATGTGGCCCGCAGGCATGGCGCCGCTCCGAGTCGTTGGCAGCTGCATGTTTGGACGCTCGAGGGACCCGCTTCGACGTGGGAAGCCCAGTTGCGCGAACGGTTGCGACACGAGCCCGTGTTCGCGGTGATTTCCGGGGTCGGCCACGGGACCTGGGCGCCGGTGCATCGCTTCTGTGAAAGCGAGTCGATCCCGTGTCTGCTGCCCAACGTCGATCTGCCATTCGTGGCGCAGCAGGACTTTTATCCGGTCTATTACTCCAAGGGCGTCCTCCTCGAAGCAGGCCTCATCGTGCGCGCGCTGCAGGATCGACCGCCCGCCGCGCGCCCGCGGCGCGTGGTGCAGATCTATCGCGACGAGGACATCGGCGCCGACGCGGCGGGGGAGTTGCATGCGCTCGCGAACGCGGCGAGCCTTGAGACCGTGGAGATACCGCTGCAAGCGAACGCGTCGAAGGCTTCCCTCCTGGCCGCGTTGAAGAATGCCCGTGCCGGTGACGCCGTCGCGCTGTGGCTGCGCGCGCCGGACCTGGAACTCCTGAGCGGCGCGCCGCCGGAAGGCGTGGCCGTGGCGATCTCGGGAATCATGGGCGGACTCGAGAACGCGCCGCTGCCGCAGACGTGGCGGCAAACAACGCAAATGACATATCCATATGAATTGCCGGACCGGCGCAGGGTGCTCTTGAATTATCCGTTCGGTTGGATGCGCTTTCATCATGTGCCGGTCATCGATGAGCGCATCCAGGTGGACACGTACACGGCTTGCGGGATCCTTACCGATACCATCGCGGCGATGAAAGAGAATTTCGGACGGGATTATCTCGTCGAGCGTCTCGAAGCGGCAACCAGTTGGCGATTGGTCGCCGGCAATTACCCGCGCCTGGGATTGGGCCCCAGTCAGCGCTTCGCCTCCAAGGGCGGCTACCTCGTGCGATTCACCGAAGGGAGCGGTTCGAAACTTACCCCATTGACGGACTGGATCGTTCCTTGAAACGGTCCGGTGCTTGCACCGGGCCGGAGTGAATCAAGGCACTGTCCAATCGCCGTCGGCTTCGATGGCTTTGCCTCGGTCCTGCGTAAAGTGGATAAAGTATCCGCCCTTCGATGCGAAGCGCTGGCCGGGCCCAAGGCTCAGGTTGCCGTAATAGCCGTTGAAGACCCGTTTGCTCAACATGTTCTCGATCTGTTCGATCAGATAGTCGCGCACGAAATCGCCGAGCACATCGCCGACTGCTTGCGACAGCACTTGGCACGCAATATACGTATTGACCTGAACGCGCTGAGCGACTACGGGGATGTGCGAATTCTCGAACCAGGTGAGCGGATAGCGCAGCGCGATCGTGCGCGCCTGCGGCAGGTTGAAGAGGTACGTCACGCGCGCAACACCGCGCCACGCCGGCGCAAGCGGCATTTCTTCCATGCCTCCGAGCAGTCCCGACACGTAGACATGCGCCGCCGCGGGCGGGGTCGCAGGCAGCGCTTCGATATCGCTTGGCCGCAGCCACAGCGCCAGCGCCGTCCCGGGAGCAATGCCGCGGAATGCCGACGCAAGATCGCCCGCGGGCGCGTTCGCGGCCAGGACGTGGTCCGTGACTTCCCATTGCGCGTCCTGCATCTTGCGGCGCAAGGCGTCGGCTGCCGCTTGTTCCGGAGCGCCGGCGCGGTACACCTGCACGATGCGCCGGGTCGCGGCGCCCTCATCGGCCAATCGCGCGGCGAGCAGGTCGGCTTCGAGCAAGACGCCCTGGCTGAAATAAATGTTGTAGAAGTCATTGTTCCCTCCCGCCGGCAGGTCGACATTGGGCAGGATGCAAGGAACCGACTGGCGCTCGCAGAATCGATGCACGGGCTCCCAGGTGCCCGTGCCCAATCCCGAAATCACGGCGAAGACGGGCTCCGCTGCGTAGTGCTGATCGAGTTGTGCCCCCCAGGAAGCCGGTTCTCCCGTCAGTTCCCACACGTGCAGGCGCCATCGGCGTGCAACGCGGTAGTGAATGCGGCGCATGGTTTGCAGAACCGGACTGTGGCCGCCGAAGTATTCGTTCGCGCGATCGCTGAAGAAATGATTCAGCACATCGAGCATGCCTTGCCGTTGCGCGGGGTCGGCGCCGGGCGCGATGATCGTCGCGAAATCCAGCGTGTCGGCGTCGACGCCGGGCACCGGCCCGGCGGATAGTGCCTGCAAATACGCCAGCAGGTTGCGCATGTCCGCGTCGTCGAGCGCGTAACGCGGCATGAGTGTGTCGAGCTTGCGTCCATCCCAACCCACGCCGTCGCGAATGGCCCGCGCCACCGTTTCTTCGGTGTAGTGGACCCTTCCCATCATTTTCTGTCCGGTCGCCGCTTCCGCCGATTCATTCGTCGGGCGTTCGCCCCGATGAAACAGGTACGTTCCGGTAATCGGCGGAATCACGATGCGGCCTTCCGGCGCACCCAGTCCGCTGCGCCGATGACAGTTCACGCACGCGGCCACCTGGCCATGAATTTCGCCGCTCGCATCGCGATTGCCCACCAGGGCTTGTCCGCTTGCCAGCACACCTTCGCGGTAAAGGCGTTGACCGTCGGTCGGAGCGGCTGCGGAAGAAGTGATCGCGAGCGAGAGAAGGAGGAAAGGCAGCGCGAACTGGTTTGAGAAACGCACGAATCGATCATACCGATCCGTGCAAGGGAAGCCAGCGAAATTTTCTCGCGACTTCAATCGCCGATGGTGTGGCGCAACGACCGTGACCGCACGCAATCAGGTCCTTCACGATGACGCTGGTCACTTTGTTCGAAATGCTGATCCTTGCTCGCAATCAAAAATTCACTAATCGAAGATGGGTACATCCCCCCATTCGATAACGAAATTTCTTCTATTGAACGCGGGATGTGAACCTTCCTACGATGCAGTCACTTTGGATCTTCCTAACCTGTGCGTTTTGAAAGGCAGGGAATCCGGGGCGAGTGGTGGCGATCGAGCAGGGTGGAACGCAAGCCGCACCGCCTTCATCACGATGGGAGGCTGCACATTCATGAGAACGTCACGTCAGGTCTTGCTGGCGATGCTTCTGACCTGCTTGTTTCCAGCGGTCGCAAGCGCGCAGACGTATTTCCAGGGCGGCGGATCGTTTCGACCCCAATGCCCGACTGCGACGATCCGGCACCCCGGCCCTACGCCGACGGGTGGCACCGGGACGGTTGTCAATCTGACACCCGATTACACCGAGGCCCCATATACCGGTCCGCAAGTCAGAACCGTGGCCAAGGATCCGACGGGGGTCTACACCTATAGCCCGCCGCTGACCATCGTCGACAGCGGTGGGGCCATCAAGTGCCAGCAGATCTCCGGCGGCGATGGAATGATGACCGAGGCAGACGGCAACCAGACCTTCATGTTCTCGTTCGGGCCGCTGTCCGGATTGAACGCAATCGAGAACGGGCAGCCCGGGACACAGTTTCCGGTCGTTTTCAACAGTCCGTATTGCGATCCCGCGCGGCCGAACTACAACAGCGGCCAGCCGAATCCGTACTACAACACCGCAACGAATAGCTGTCTTCCCGGAACGAGCCCGAACGGTGCCGTTGGCTACATGCCGCCTACGGGATTCACGGGATTTCCCGGCAACAGCATCGGCTCGGGAGCGACGGGGGCCATCACCGCGATCAACAATGAAAACGGCATCGACGGCATCTCGATCACGAATGGCGGATCGGGCTATTCCATCGGCAATCTTCTGCAGGTTATCGGTGCGGCCGGGTCGGGAGGAACGGTCAGCGTTCTTACGGTCGGCCCGGGCGGTTCCATCACGAGCCTGTCCATTCCCACCGTTGGCGTGAATTATGTCGTCGAACCGGTCTCTTTCGTGTTCCAGCTGTCCCCCGGGTTTTCCGTCGGCACTGATAGCGCGGCCATCATGAATACGGGCGTGCTGAACGGCAATATTCCGGGGCCGCTGTTCGCGTTCGACGAGGACGACGAATTCGTGATGTCGCTCTCGAACGTGGGCATGATCATGCGTCCGGACCTGTTCGAGCAGCACACGGTTCACTTCCACGGGTATCCGAACGCATCGTCCTTCTACGACGGCGTGCCCGACGCGACGATCGCAATCAACATCGGCGGCACCTTCTCGTATTACTACCTGGCGCCCGATGCCGGAACCTACTTCTGGCACTGCCATATCACGCCCCCCGAGCACTTGCAGATGGGCATGGTTGCGTGGCTTTACGTGCGCCCCAGGCAGAACCGGATTCCCGATGGTACGGATCCCTTCCATTCCTCGACGGTCTGGGAGGAGGAGGACCTGCGCACGTCCTGCAGGAATACCGGCGCCTCGAACGTCGTTGGGACCATCCCTCCCGACATCCTGTGCTCCGCGCCACAGCCGGCCAAGGACGTCGGCTTCGTGCATGCCGCACCCGGCAACGCGGCGTTTCCCGCCGGATACAAGTATGTCTACGACGACGGCGACGGCTCGACGCGCTACGACATCGACGTTCCGCTACATATTCATGGTTTCGATCCCAACTTCCACATGGTCGGCATGACGTTCAATGCCGAAGGGTTCTCGGACATGAAGGACAAGTACTTCCTGTTGAACGGACGCAGCTATCCGGACACCGTCGGAGTATCGCCAAGCTCGACGGTCGTCAACGGGACGACCTTGCCTGCGAACTGGTCGACATATTGGGCGGGGGGCGGAGTATCCGGTGCCACCAATCCGAGCCCCAACACCAACGCGATTTCGACGGAAGACACCGACACCCAAAGCCGCGCCTCGCAGCCTCATTCGGCCTTGATCGTGCTGAGCGCAAGCGGTGGGCCTGCCAACGTTTGCGGCCAGGCCGTGTGCGGTCAACGCGCCGCCCTGCGGATCGCCGACCTCGATGTGCAGGAGTACCAGACGCTGTCGTCGGTCGGCATTCCGATGTTGCTGGTCGGCTTCAACGCGAAGATCCTGCGCGACCAGGCCGGCAACAACCTCTTCATCAAGACCAACTCCATCACCCTGGGTGGCGGCGAGTCGCTCGATGTGATTCTCGACAGCACCGGCGTTCCGCCGGGCACGTACTTCCTCTACACCCCGCAGCTCGATCACCTGTCGAACGACGCCGAAAACTTTGGCGGCCTGGTGACCGAAGTGGTCGTAACCCCGTAACCGTGAGAGCGATCATGAACCAATCGAATGCAACGCGGAACGCAAAGCGCTTGCGCGCAGTGACTCGATGCCTCTTGCTCGCGGCGATGGCCTTCGGGGCTTGCGCACATGCCGCAGCGCCGGGTATCAAAGGTGCGACGTTCAATCTGAACGCCGGCGAGATGTACAGCAGCCAGCCCGACGGCGAGCAGGTCTACTCGTGGGGGTACGGATGCACGGGCGCCTCGCCTTCGCCTGCCAGCTTCTCGCCGGCCTTTGTCGGCGCGTTTTGCCCGGTTGCGCAAATGCCCGGTCCGACCTTGATCGTGACCGAGGGGAACTCGTTTACCGTGACCCTGACGAACAGCTTGCCGGCGGCTGCCGGAAACACATCGATTCTGTTCCCGGGCTTGACCCTGTCCAAGGTGACGGGTGGCGTCGCGGGCCTGCTGACGCAAGAGGCGGCGCCCGGCGGGTCGGTTACGTACACCGTCACGGCTGCGTTGGGCACGGCAGGCACGCACCAGTACTACAGCGGAACGCAAGCGGATCTGCAAATCGAGATGGGCCTGTTCGGGGCCGTGATCGTCATTCCGGCGACCATCCCGACAAATTGCACAGCGTCGTATGCGGGGCGTATCGATTACCGCCAGGCGCCGGCTGCCTACAACCATCCGCAAGCGTGCTACGACCGCGAATACCTGACCCAGTGGTCCGAGATGGATCCGAGCATCCATCAGCAGGTGCACGACCAGCTCGCCTTGATCGCCAGCTGTCCCGCCAGCGCGAACTCCCAGTATTCCTGTCCGACGACGCTCGACGTGATCACCGAGCCCTACCACCCCAATTACTTCATGATCAACGGACGCTCGATGCCGGACAACATGGACGCAAGCTATGCGCCCAATTATCCGAATCAACCGTACAACGCCAATCCGCACATGCACCCCGGTGAATTGGTGCTCGTGCGCTACATCGGTCAGGGACATTGGCAGCACCCGTTCCATGAGCACGGCAACCACGTCCGCATTCTCGGGCGCGACGGCAACATGCTGCTCAGCCAGACGAATGCGACGCTGCTGGCCGGGCGCATGGAATTCAATACCGACACCACGCCCGGCCAGGCGGCGGAAGGAATCTTCTACTGGTCGGGCAAGGGACTGGGTTGGGACATCTTCGGTCACACACCCAGTGAGGCAGTAGGCAGCCCGCCCGGCAGTACCGGCACCAACCCCACCTGCAGCCCAGACGTCAACGGTTATTACACGGTGAATAGCCCCAGCCCTGCGACGGTGCCTGGGTACGCCCTGGTCGGCGGCGGCTGGACCATGGTCTCGGGATCGCCGAACTATTACGAGTGGTGCGCGGACCACGATATTCCACTCGAGGCCAATCCCGTCGGGCAGGTGGGAGGGGGCGGTCCGATGACATTGCCCGATCCGCTCGTCGTGACCAACGGTCTTTGGTACAACGGCACGCCTTATCTCGGACCCGACGCGGTATTGCGGTCGCGTGGTCCCGCGCCGCTGCCCCCAGGCAGCGCAACCCAGAACCCGACTGCCGAATCCGGCATCGCATTCATGTGGCATTCCCACAATGAACGCGAAATCACAACCAACGACGTTTTCCCCGGCGGCATGTTGCAAATCATGCTGGTGGATCCCTACGTCTGGTACATCGACGAGTCGCTGTGACGACCAGGAGTGCTAGAGCCATGAAAGCAACCTTTCACGCGTCCCTGATCGCGGCGACCGTTTTACTCTCTATGGCGGGTGTTTCCTCCGCCCAGACGGTGAGCCTGACAGCGGCACGCCAGACGGCGACGATGCCGGACGGCAATCCGGTGCCGATGTGGGGCTGGACTTGCGGCGATTACCTGACGCCGACGCCGGTGCCCAGCACCGGAGCGACCTGTACGGCGACGACGTACAGCACGACGAGCCCCGGTGCCCACAATGTGCAAGCCGGAATCGGCGTATGGCAGCCGCCGCTGATCGTGGTGCCTTCCGTTGCGGGTGGCGCGAGTCTGACGATCAGTTTGACGAACACGCTGCCGGTCGAGACCTCGATCGTGATCATTGGCCAGGTGCCGTCGTCGAGTACTGCGACGAACGGTGGTCTGGGCACGCCGGTGCGCGAAGCCGGGCCGCGGACCGACGGCGACCACATCCCGCAGACGGAGACGACGTGGACGACTGTCGTTCCCGGCAACTTCGTGCCGCCGTCGCAGGAAAGCCGCGTTCGCTCCTTCGCACCGGAAGTCGCGGGGGTCGCGACGGTAGGCGCGACGCCCGCCACAACCACCTATACATGGAAAGGACTGCAACCCGGAACGTATCTCATCCGCACCGGTACCTATCCGTCCATACAAGGGCCGATGGGACTGTACGGTGTATTGGTTGTCACGCAGGCTCCGGTTCCTGGCACCTCGCCAGGCATTGCGTATCCCGTGGCGGGTTCTACGGCCGGAGGTGTCACGTACGACGCCGATGTCGTCGCGTTGGAAAGCGAAGTCGACCCGCGCCAAAACGGAATGGTCACGGCCCTGTTCCCCACGACCTGCTCAGGTGTTGGCGCACCCGTGGCTGCGTGCACCGCGGCGGGTGTCGCACTGCCGGCCGGCGCCCCGACGGCGAATCCAGGATTCAGTGAAACCGCAAAATGGTCGCCGCAATGTGGCGCCATCACGAACGGGCTCACGCAGGAAGGCGCGATCCCCACGTGTTATCCGCCCGCAGTGGACTACACGCCGATTTATTTTCTGATTGACGGGCAGGCGTTCAGCACCGACAACCAGCAGGCCTCGGCACTTTCGGTCCCGGCGGCGGGCGCGACCGGGAATGTACTGGTGCGCTACGTTAACGCCGGATCGCACATGCACGTGCCGACGGTGGTCGGCCTGAACATGATGCTGATCGCCGAAGACGGTTACCTGCTGCCGGATGTGTCCCTCGCCCTGAGCAGCGGCAAGACCTTGTCGGCGCGACAGTCGGCAACCCCTTCCGGTTTGCAGGTGCGCAACGAGATCTTCCAGGCGGCGGGCAAGGTATTCGACATCATGGTGAGCCCGACGCAGACCGTTGCCGGGACCTACGATTCCAATACCTATTACACATTCGACCGTTCCCTCGCCCTGTCCACCAACGGGCAACACGGCGTAGGCATGCAGGCCGTGCTGGACGTCAACGACGCCGGCGCGACCAAGTTGCTCGCTGCCAATGCATTGGGCGCGGCCGTGGCCAACCCGGACACCTACGCGTATGCGCCGGGCGTCCCCTTGAATATCGCCAATCCCGGTCGCGGTGTCATTGCCAACGACGTGAACGTCTACGGGGTCCAGCTCGTCACGGCGCCTGGCGCGGGGACGGTGACCTTGAATCCCAACGGGACCTTCGTCTACACGCCGACCGGAAGCGGGTCGGACAGCTTCGGGTATTGCGCAAACGGCGCGGCAGCGGGAACCACGGGCTTGTGTACGACCGTCGCGCTGAACGTATCGGCAACCGCCAATGCGGCCAATGCTCCGGTGGCCAATGGCGACAGTTACACCGGCCAGGTCGCTTCGCTGCTGCGGGTGGGCGCGCCCGGGGTGCTTCTCAACGACGTGGACCCGAACGGGTATCCGCTTTCCGCCGTCAATGTGATCCCGTCGGCTGGCCTGAACGTGCAGTTGAACCCCGACGGCTCGTTCACCGCGTCGCCGTCGACGATCCCGTCCGTCACGACGACCTATTCCTTCACCTATCAGGCCAGAAACTCGCAGGCTCAGCTCAGTGCCCCCGCGACCGTGAACTTGACGTTTCTCGGTGGCAGCGGCCTGAATGTGACGGTACAAGATGCAATCACGAAGCAGCCGATCACCGATTACAAGTGGATCATCGAGCAGGACCTGACCATCCAGGTCAATCCCGCCTGCCAGATGAACCCGGCACCGGCCGGGTGTCCGCATTACCCGAACAACACGCCACTGACGCTGGCCACGAATTTCCACACAAGCTATATGCCGGTCGTCGCGACCGGCTGCACCGGTCCGCAAAGTTGCGAGAAAGGCCAGACGGTATTTGACGCAGGCACGCCTTGCACGACCCCGCCCTCGGGAAGTTCTCCAGGGGTGCCAGCGGGTTGCAGCGTGACCGCAGGCCAGCACGTGCTGGCGGCCTGCGATGGCTACGGCATTTGCACGATTGGCGCCTCACAACTGCCCGCGTCCTTGCCGTCCGCCGCGAATCTGACAGCCACCAATCCTGATGGAAGTCCCGGCGTCTTCTATATCTCGATCCTGACGGGCGATTCGCAGAATGCGTTTTCCTTCGGGAATACGAAGGACCCGTCCGTCACGGGCAATTGCACGCCGGGTTCCAACGGCAATCCGACCAGCGAGCCCACCGGAATCACGGAGCCCTCCAGTTGCGGTCACCAGATGGGCGGCGCGCCGATCCCGGCGGGTGTCTGCACGGGAACGCCCGGGACTGCCGGATACGCCTGCACGTATTCGAACGTGATCGTCAACGTGGAGCCGGAGCCTTTGAAGACCGCGACGGTGACAGCATGGGTCTTCGAGGACGACTACCCGTTGAACGGCGAACCGGATTCGGGCGGAGGCGTCGACGTCCTGGCCACGCAGGAGCATGGCCTGGGGGATTTCCAGATCGAGATCTGGGATACCGCCGGGGGCATTGGCGACAACACCGGGCAGATGACGTACGACATGTTCAACGTGCCGCTATCGAATTCGCTCAATGGCACACCCGACCCGAGCACCGGCCTCAACGCATGCCCGATCGCCAATACGCAGCCGGGTGTGGGCCTCGGGCAGATCATTGTCTGTCCGCAGTTCGAATCCGATGGTGTGACGCTCTCGCCGCTTGCCGGCCAGGTCGTGGTTCGCAACCTGATGCAGGGCAAGTTCACGCTCATCGCACACCCGGGCGCAGCCCGCGAGGCGAACGGCGAGGAGTGGGTGCAGACCAATTCCACGGACGGCACCAAGTTCCTCGACTCTTTCATCAAGTCCGGCGAACCCGCGTACTTCCAGGAATACGGTCCCGGCGGCTATCACGTGTTCTTCGGATTTGCCAACCCGAAGATCATCAATGGTCGACTGGCGGCAATCTGCAACAACACGAACACCGACACCAACATCATCTACGGGCCGCCCTGCCGGAACACGATCAACGGCCAGGTCACGAACCTTCATCAGCCGCGTTCGCCCAGCGAGCAGCTCTATAGCAGCGGCGTGTTCGCGCAGGGCGATCCGCGCAACTACGCGATGTTCACGTACACGCAGTGCTTCGCGTCGATCGGCGATACCGATGGCGCGACGATCGCCCTTGCCAAGTGCGATCCCAACGGCAACTTCTCGTTCACGGGCCTGCCCGACGGCAATTACGGCGTCGTGATCTTCGACGCATGGAACGACTTCATCGTCGACGGTTCGAGTCGACCCGCCAATGTGAGCGGCGGCCAGACCTTGAACATGGAATTCCCGACGTTCACGTGGCAGACCCACCTGTGGACGAACACATACATGGACGTCAACGGCAACGGCATCCAGGACGCGGGCGAGCCCGGACTGATCCAGGTACCGATGCGGATCCGCCAGGTCAACGGCAAGCTGCTCAATACGCTGCAAACCGACATCAACGGCAAGGCCAACTTCGATGAGACTTTCCCGGCGTTTGCCTGGTATTCGGTGGAATCGGACACGACGCGCTTCCGCTCGACCGGCGTGCACGTCGTCAATGACGCGGGCGGACCGCTGGATGGCCCGACGGCATTCGGGGGCAACGGCAATACCGGACCCTACCAGGCGCTGCTGACGTCGACGGAAGCCTTTTCGCTTCCGCAGGCCTTGCAATATCCGGGCACGATCTATTGCCTGGCAGGGGACCCGGGCTGCTTGAACACGAACTTGTCGAATACGACGGTCAGCCCTGCGCCGACCTGCACGCCACCCACTGCGGGCACGGCTCCCGCCGGAACGACGATCTGCACGGGCATGTCGACCGGACGCATCGACCCCAGTTCCGTGGAAGTCGAAGGCTGGCAGGGCGGCGTCAGCGAATATGACGTCATGGATTGGGGCAAGGTGCCGTACCTGCCGGGTGAAAACGGCGGTATCCGCGGGCATGTGGTGAATGCCACCACGCGACCCTTCGACGATCCGACCTTGTTGTTCCAGAACCTGTGGGAGCCCCTGGTCCCGAACGTGACGATCAATCTCTATCAGGAGAACGTCGCGCCGGACGGCACCGTCAGCCTGACGCTCGTGGATACGACGACGACGAGCAGCTTCGATTCCTGGGTCCAGGGATTCCGTGCCCCCGGCGTTCCCAACGTGAACTGCCCCGGCCAGGATCCCGTGAACGATCCGTTCTTCGGCTACACGCTCGCCGGAACGACGAACTACTTGAACCCACCCGGAACCGTGCCCCTGCCGAACGATTCGCAGTTCAAGTGCTTCGACGGCTACCACAACCTCAACCAGTTGCAGCCGATGCCGTACGACGGACTCTATGAGTTCCCGAGTCAGACCTGCATGACGCCGGGCGCAACGTTCACGGTGCCGGGCAACCCGACGCCGGTAACCCATGCCTGCGTCACCATCAAGAACCCGGCCTACGGGCAGACGGGTGCGGCCGGAGCAGGCGCCAAGCCCGCCGTGCTGCCCGCCGGCAATTACGTCGTCGAGACGGTCACGCCTCCGGGCTGGGAACTGAACAAGGAAGAGGACTTGAACCTGCTGATCGGCGATCAGTACATCGCGCCGGCGGAGGAGCAGTTCGGGACTCTTTCCAACATCTTCATCGTGCCGGACCAGGCCGCGATCAATTCGATCAACCCGTCCTATACCGGCCCGTACAACGCCTCCAATCCGTATAACGCGCCGTTCACGTGCACGTCGAGCGGCTGCACCTTGACGCCGAATACGACCAACAACGGTTCGCCGAGCACGGCTTGGGGCCGCACGTCGTATGCCGATTTCGGTCCCGGCGGATTGATCGTGCAGAGCGCGCCTTGCGTCGGCCTCATGCGCGTCGTTCCCGACTACCTGAGCATCTCGCCCGAGTCCGGAGAGGTGGCGCCCTTCGCAGGATCGACGCGGCCGCTGTGCGACCGCAAGCTCGTCACCCTTGCCGACCAGATGCAGGCGAACGCCGAATTCTTCATCTACACCATGACGCCCAAGACGACGACGTTCACCGGCTTCATCTCGGACGATTTCGCGTCCGAATTCGATCCGGCATCGCCTTCGTACGGTGAGAAGTTCGCCATTCCGAGCGTTCCGGTTTCGATCAAGGATTTCAACGGCATCGAAGTGTCCCGCATGTATTCGGACCAGTGGGGCACCTTCAACGGGCTGGTGTATTCCACCTGGGAAGTCGACCCGCCCAATATCACGGGCTATTCGCCCAACATCATGATCACCTGCATGAACGATCCGGGCCCGATCGTCGTGAATGGGGCTTCCGTCACGGATCCTCAATTCAATCCGGCGTATAGCGACTTCTGCTACGAAAATCCGTTCATGCCGGGCGATACGGTCTACCTCGACACGCCGGTCGTGCCGACCTCGGCATTCGCCGACGGCTACAACCCGCCCGATTGCGCGTATCCGGATGCGACGCCGGCGGTCAAGAGCGTGCTGAACACGGCAACCGAAACCAACAGCACAGGCTCACTGAGCGCGCTAACCGGGCCATGGGTCGCGGCGGCCAGTGGTGAAGTCGCGTATGTCAATCTTTCCAGCGGCGGAGCCGGATACACCAGCGCACCGAACGTGATATTCACGGGCGGTGGCGGCACCGGGGCTGCGGCCGTGGCGACGATCAGCGGTTCGGTGGCATCGATCACCGTGAGTGCCAGCGGAGAGGGGTATACGAGCCCGCCGGCGGTCACGATCGGCGCGCCGCCGGCTGGAGGCACCCAGGCAACGGCGACCGCATCGCTCGGGACCCAGGGAAGAGTGACCTCGATCACGATCACGAATCCGGGCTCAGGCTACACGGCTGCCCCCATCGTCACGATCGCTCCGCCTCCGCGCGGCCGCGGTACCGATCCGGCGAGGGCCACGGCAAGAATTTCGGCGGACGTCGTGGCGGTAACGCTGACGAGCGGCGGTTCGGGATATACGTCGGCGCCGACGGTGTCGTTCAGCGGAACCGGCGGGGCCACGGCGATCGCGTTCCTCAGCACCGGCGGCAGCATCACGATCAACGCACTCGGCGATACCCAAGTGCCCAACTTTGCCTATTCGGGTCCCGCTGCGAACACGACGCCTTACAACACCAAGACGATCAATCGCCATTACGGATTTGGCGGTACCGCAGGCACCGTTACGATCGGCGGCGTGGCCGCCACTGTGACCGCGTGGAGTGACACGCAGATCACCGCCACGGTTCCCGCTGGTACACCGGCTTGTACGCTCCAGCAAAGCGGCTATGCCCACGCGCGCTGCGGCGAACTGGTCATCACCGCGGCCAACGGCAAGCAGTCGATCGATGCCGTGACCGTCACGATCGGCGGCAAGGCGCCAACGTACATCCCTGCCGAAAACGCGGCACTGACTGCCGTGCAGACGGCAATCAATAACGCGACTCCAGGGGATCTGATCATCCTCGCTCCGGGTGTCTATACCGAGATGTTGCTGATGTGGAAGCCGGTTCGCCTGCAGGGCGTTGCCGCGGCCTCTACTCAGATCAACGCGAACATCAGCCCCGCGGGCAGATTGCTCGACCCGTGGCGCCGTCAGGTCAATTGCCTGTTCGGCCTGGCGCTCGACGGTTCGCCCGTCACTCCGGTCAATGGCGCACCTCTGACCGGCCCGGCGCATCCGTACGATCCGACGGGTCAGTACACGTGCCCGGCAAGCCAGTTCTTCCAGGCCGATCGCATGATCAAGGAAGGTGTCATCGGTTGGGATGCCACCGTCAACGGCAACCTGGCGGAACTGCTGCAGGAACCGACCCTGATGGGGGCCTACGAAGGTGCCGGCATCACGGTCGTTGCCAAGGGCGTGGCATATCCGGCCGGAATCAGCCCATGGGTCGTGGTCGAGGCGGTGGGAGAAACGGCAGCGGAACAGCAGTTCCCGACCGGGACCGTGTTCCTCACCAGCGACCCGACGGATTGCAGGACCTATGCCGGCAATTTCCTGTGTGCGCCATCGCGCATCGACGGTCTGACCATCACGAACAGCTCGCAGGGCGGCGGTGGCATCTTCATTCACGGCTGGGCGCATAACCTGGAAATCGCCAACAACCGCATCACCGGCAACGGCGGCACCTTGACGGGCGGGATCAGCGTCGGTCAGGGCGAATACGCCGATCCGCTCGTGATCGGTGCGGAGACGCTCGACAACAATGCGCTGCTGGCAGGACAGCCCAACCCCGGATACCTCGATCCGACGGATGAAACCCCGGTCTATCCGGTTCCGCCGGGCGCCCCGACCGGTACGCAGATTCCGTACATGTACAACATGGACGTGAACATCCACCACAACTCGATCACGATGAACGCTTCCTACGGTGACGAGTTGGGTTCGAACACGCCTGCAGCGGCCGGCGGCGTCACGTTCTGCACGGGCGCCGACTACTACCAGTTCAAGTACAACTGGGTCTGCGGCAACCTGAGCAGCGGCAACGGCGGCGGCATCGGCCAGTTCGGGTTCAGCTACGACGGCGACATCGAGCACAACACGATCATCTTCAACCAGAGCATCAACCCGACGCTCACGACCGATGGTGGCGGCATCGTCATCGAGAGCACGGCTCCGGATGCCGCCTCGGTGCAAAACGGCGTCGTCATCGAGAACGAATGTGGGGCGATCACCGATATCGATTGCAGTCCAGGACACACGGACGGCACCGGACCGGGACTGGTGATCAATGCGAACCTGATCATGGGCAATACCGCGGAAGAAGGCACCGGTGGCGGTATCCGCCTGCAAGGCGTCAATGGCCTGGAAATCACCCGTTTCCCGACCGACCCGGACCGCTGGTACATCGCGACCATCACCAACAACATCATCGCGAACAACGTTGCGGGTTGGACCGGCGGCGGCATCGCGCTGCAGGATTCGGTACGCGTCCACATCATCAACAACACGATCATTTCCAACGACACGACCGCTTCCGCGGGAGTGTTGTTCGATTCGCTCGGTGCTGCCAACGCCTTTTCGCCGCCGCCGGGATGCAATCCGGTGACCAACCCGAACTGCATCGGCTTCCAGGTGACTACGTCGACGCCGCAACCGTCGGGCGTGTCCACGTCGGCTCACACCGCGAATTTCGGTGGCGTGTTCTATCAGGCAACGACCTGCCCGGCGGAAGATCCGCAGTGCGTCACGTTCTCGAACCCGACACTCACGAACAACATCATCTGGCAGAACCGTACGTTCAATATCACCACGCCGACGATTGCAGGCCAGGCATCGACTTCGGCCGGCCCGGTTCAGCTGGTTCCGGCGCTGACCCAAGCCACTTCGGGCTCGTGTCCCACCGGCGCGTCCTACTGGGATATCGGGGTCTACAACGACACGGGACCGAACAATCACGCCTCCGGACTGACGATGAATCCGCAGTACTCGATGCTGACCAGCACGGCCGGGTACAGCAGTACGAACATCGCGCCGGCAACACCGGGCGTGGTCAGCCAGTACTGCAATGGATCGCGCGTCCCGCCGGAGATCGCGCCGCTCCTGTGTGCCGGGCCCAACGGCCAGGCGAACGCGCAGGGTTGCATTCAGCCGGGAACGGTCGGCGTGGGCATCACGGTGCCCGGCGGCGTGCCGGACTCGACGCCGCCGCCGCTGGCCGCATTCACCTTGACTCCTGCGGCCACGGTCGACGAGGGCAGCAACTGGATCAACATGTTCTACGGACCGTTGACTACGGTGAATCCAACCATCGTGTCGGGTTCGGCCGGATACAACGTGCCTTTGGGGAACTATGCCCTCGCGGCGGGTTCGCCTGCGATCGATTACATCCCGACCTCGGTTACGCACCCGACGACGGACTACTTCGGCAATCCACGGCCTGACGCGGCGAGCGCCACGCACTTCGACATCGGCGCCGTCGAGTATCAGCTCGCGGTGACCGGCGCAATCGCTGTTGCGTCGCCCAACACCCTGGCCTTCGGCAACGTGGTGTATCCGCCAGGAACGGCGACCATCGGGACGATCACCTTGCGCAACGATGGAACGGCAGCGATTACCGGTGTGACGATCGGTGCCTTCCCGGCGGGCTTTGCGCGCGCAACCGGTGCGCAGGGCGGAGCCGGCACTTGCTCGACGACGGGAGCATTCACGCTGGCAGCGGGTGGGACCTGCACGATCAACGTGGCATTCGCGCCAACGGCGGATACGACCTACAGCGGATCGCTCGCAATTACGGGTAGCGTCGCCTTCGACGGCGCACCTGTCGCGCTTTCCGGCACGGGCGTTGCCCCGATCGTGACGGCAAGCGTTGCGCCGACCCCGCTGGCATTCGGCAGCTTTGCGACCGGCACAACGAGTGACGCGATGACGCTCACGGTGACCAACACCGGCAATGTCGCGTTGGCGGGTGGCACGTTTATCTTCGGTGGTGGCACGCCGGATCCGTTCTCGCGGCCAGCCAGCGCGGCCGCACGCGGCACATGCCCGGTCTCGGGCGCCGCAGGACTGGCGGTAGGAGCATCGTGCACGATCAACGTCGTGTTCGCGCCTGCAACTGCGGCGGCATTCACCAGGACGCTGACCGTCGCCTTTACCGGCGCGACGGTGACCGGCTCGCCCGTTAGCTTGACGGGGTCGGGCGTGACGGGGGCGGGGACGGTTTCAATCACGCCTAATCCGCTGCTGATCACGGTACCGTCCGGATCCACGACCGGGGAAAGTACGGGAACGGTGACCCTCACCAATACCGCGCCCGCGACTGGTTCCAGCGTGGCCGTCACCAGCGTTGCCGTAACCGGCGGCAATCCGCGTACGGAGTACTTCTCGCTGGCCACGGGCTTCGACACCTGCACCGGAGTGAATCTCGCGCCGGGACAAAGCTGCACGGTCGGCGTCAACTACACCAACGTAACGGGCGCATTCAATACCACCTATTCGGGCACGATCACGTTCCACGATACGGCGAGCGGGAACCCGCAGTCCGCAGTGTTGCAAGGAACTGCATTGCCCTGACCTTCCCGCGCAAACCGGAGGCTCGCAGCAAGCGCGAGTCGCCGGTTTTGCGTGGTCGACCGAGTTGAGGATCGCCATGTCGGAAACGTTTGAAAAGGGGCTTCTGGCCATCCTGCTGACAGGCGTTACGGGAGTTGCTTCGGCCTTCGCGCAGTCGGCGCAACCGCCGCAGTCGACGCAACCGGCGAAGGAAGCGGTGTCGCCTTTCCCGAAAGTTGCCGGAGAGTCGGTTTCCAGCCAGAGAGCAATCGAGTATTACCGTCGACGCTGGGGCATCGAGGACATCGTCGTCCGGGAAGTCGCCTCCGGGGCGTTGATCCGCTTCAGCTATCGCGTGGTCGATCCCGACAAGGCGAAGATACTGAACGACAAGAAGGCCCACCCGTCCCTCATAGACGAAAAGCACAGCCTGGCCTTGCAGGTTCCGGAAATGGACAACGTCGGCCGCCTGCGTCAGGTGGCTACGCCCCAAAGTGATCGTGAATACTGGATGGCATTTTCGAACAAGGGCCACCAGGTGAAAGCCGGAGATCGCGTCACCGTGATCATCGGTGCATTTCGAGCGGAGGGGCTGACCGTCACCAGTCAGCTCGCCGCGAATCCCCCAGGAGCAAAGCCATGATGTCCAGAATACGTACGCTGTCTTGCATGTTCGTTGCGCTCGTCGGTCTATTGCCCTTGCGCGCCTATACCGAGACGACGACGGGCAAAACGGCTCAGCCGGCGGCGCCCGCCAGGCTGAGTGCGGATCAGATCGTGGATCGGAACGTAACAGCGCGGGGAGGGGACCGCGCGTGGCGCGCGGTCCAGACCATGTCCTTCGCCGGCAAGCTCGATGCGGGAGGCAAGCACGAAACCGAACTGCCGTTTGTCATGCAGATGAAGCGGCCGCGCAAATCACGGGTCGAGGTCACGTTTGCGAACGACAAGGCAGTACAGGTCTATGACGGCACCCAGGGCTGGAAATTGCGACCGTATCTTGGACGCAGGAACGTGGAGCCGTTCACGAGCGACGAATTGAAGGCGGCATCGATGGAATCGGATTTGGATGGGCTGCTGATCGATCACGCGGCCAAGGGTATCCGGGTCGACCTCGAAGGGGTGGACAAGGTCGAAGGGAACGACGCCTACAAGCTGAAGTTGACGATGAAGAGTGGCCAGGTCCGCCATCTCTGGGTCGATGCGAAAACCTTCCTCGAAGTGAAGGTCGACGGAAATCCACGGCGAATGGATGGAAAGTTGCGCCCCGTGGAGATCTACTATCGCGACTACAAGAGCGTGAGCGGCTTGATGTTGCCCTACGTCCTCGAAACGTCGGTACAGGGGACCAGGTTATCGCACAAGATGACCGTTGAGAACATCCTCGTCAATCCGAAACTCGATGATTCCCTGTTTACGGCGCCCAAGGCATGAGCGACATGTGGAAGTTCGTTTGCCTGTGGCTGCTTGCCGGAGGGGCGGCTGCACAAGTCAATTCGCCGCCCCCGTCTGCACCTCGCATGAGCGCGTCGATGCAAGCGCAGAAAGGAAGCATGCCAACCGACGACTTCGCGGGCCTGGATCTCACCGACCCGCAAAAAGCGAATATCGACAAAATCCGCAAGAACTACGAATCGCGCAGGGAAATCGTGACGAGCGACGAGCGCTTGAACGCCGAGCAGAGGCAGGCGATGTCCAATGGACTATGGCGCCTGGAAAACAGCGAGATCTACAAGGCGCTCACGCCGGATCAGCAGTTGCTGGTGCGCAAGCGGATCTACGCGCGGCAATCGGCTGACCGCCAGGAGGATCAAGCGCAGAAGAAAAGGCAAATGCAGATGCAAACGCAATTGCAATCGCAGGCCAAGTAACGCGGCACAGCGGCACCCATTCACTTTCTTGCCGGCCGCATCCCGTTTTTCACGGCGGTCGCCTCGGCGCCCGGGGAACTGGCAAGGAACTTCAACAATGCGCGTGCGGCCGCAGGCTCCTTCGCAAAGCTTGTCACCACCCCCGTAAACGTCGTGTACTTCTGCGCGCCCTCCGGCAAGGGGCCGACGATCTCGATCCCGGCTATCGGCTTGAGCTCGCTCATCTGCTGCATGCCGATCTGCGCATCGCCACGCGCCACCACGGCGCCCACCGGTTCGGCCGGGATCATGTGGCAGCGGTCCTTGACGGTTTCCCAGATGCCCAGGCGCGGGAAGAGCACGGTCGATAGATAGACTCCGCTCGCGCTGTCCGAATACGCGATCGACTGCGCTGCCAGCATCGACTTGCGAAATGCGTCAAGGGTCGAGATGTCCGGATGCGGCGTTCCCGCGCGCACTGCCACGGCAATGCCGGAAACCGCCAAATCTGCGCGGGTGTCGGCCAGGGCCTTGCCATCGCGAATCAAGCCGTCGATGGCGGTTCCGACCATGATCAGCATGTCGGCTGGCTCGCCACGCTTGATGCGATTGGGAATCGCCTCCGGTGTATCGCCCATCGAGGGACCCTTGACCATCACGATCTTGTTGCCGGTTTCCGCTTCGAATGCAGGTGCGAGTTCGGCGAGCGTCGCCGCATAGCCGCCGGAAATCATGACGTGGACCTCCGCGCCGCAGGCCGGTGCCGTGAGGAAACCCGGCGCAATGCACAAGGTTGCGGCGAGGCAAGTGCCAAGCGCCCTGCGAACCATTGACAGGTCCATGATCGTCGCTCGCAATGTCTGATAGGGATGTCTCATGCGAAGTCAATGCGCCAGGGGATCGGGGCGCACCTGGATCTTGTACACCTTGGGCCGTGCTTCCTTGCCCAGTTCACCGTGGAAGTTCGCGCGTGTTCCCGAGGTCGTCCACAGTCCTTTTCCTTTCCAACCGGCAGCCGGATCGTCGATGCGCCCATCGACATTCTTCGTGAAGAAGGGCATCGGATAAGGAACGTGGATGTTGACGAATTTGCCGTCGACCAACGCAAGCAAGGCTTCGTTGCCGTTGGAGGAAACGATCGGCACGTCGCGCCCGAGGCCCAAGGTATCGAATCGATCCACCCAGACGTAGTAGGCCTGGTCCGCGCTGCCGGCATCGCTTACGCCACGGAACTGCGGACCCGGAAAGCGATAGAGCGTCCATCCCTCTTCGCAGACCTTGCCGGTCGCAGCGGCCTCGCCGATCATCGGCTGTCGGCATTTGCGCCGGTCGAAGCTCGCGAGTTGCCCGCTGGCGAGCGGCGTCCACACAAGCCCATGGCTGTCGACGTCGATGCCGCGTGAACCGAACGTGTCGCCGGGTGGCCGGAAAATTTCCGTGAGAGCGGTATTGGGCGGGTCCGATCCGGGAATCAGGTGCACCACGTAACTGGGTTGATCGATGCGCGAGAAACCGACTCCCATCGACTGGCCCCAGATCGTGTCGTCGATCGGGCTGGGCTGGATCCCGTACGTCGCGGCCCGCACCCATTTGTCCTTGGCGGGATCGACCGGCGCGTTCATGCCGACGAAGGCGTCGCGCTTGCCATTGCCATCGGTATCGACGATGAGCGGCGTCCACCCCTGCGCCTGCGTCGCATCGCCGGTCTCAAGGTACTTGCGCGTATCGAACCAGCCGACGACGCCGCTGCCCGGCGAGCCTGCGCTCGTCCAAAGCGTGTCGTCGGGATCGTGACCGAAATACAGATGCTGGGTCGTAAAGCACGTATCGATCAGCGACCACTTTTGCGTCGCCGGGTCGTACATCGATAGTTGCCGCGCCGACTCGTCCTGCGGGGCCACTTGCGCGGAAGGCAGGGTGGAGCCCGCGCGGCAGTAGGCGGGATTGGCCTTCGGCGGTCGGATGCGGGCGGTAAACCATACCCGGCCCTTTTCGTCGAGGATCAGGTTGTGGATGCTGGTGTGTCCGTCCCAGATCTTTTCCGTACCCCAATACGCGGATACGCCCTTGGAGAGATCCAGCGAAGAGGGCGTATTCGGATCCAGGAAGGGCATGCGGATTTGCGTCGCCGTGTTGTGGACCGGATCGAGCACCGGGACGAGATCCGTGCTTTCCTCGGTGGCGCCGTAAATCGGACCATTGGCATTGATGCGCGGATTACGTTTGTCAGTGGAAATCGCATCGTGCAGGTAGGCACGCGCACTCGACCAGTCCCATTCCGTGACGACAACATTGCGTTCGACCCCTTGCGGGCGGCTGGGTTGCGCGAACGGCAGCTCGCCGGAGGCGATGCGGTCGGTCCATTTCGAGAATTCCTTCAAGGCACGGTCAGCACCCATGAAATTGAGGGTCGCCTGCATGTTCGAGCCTGCCTGGCCCGCGAGCGTGCGCATGCGCCAGGCCGTGAGGGAGGTGCCCATCTTCTGGAAGATAGGGGGAACGGTGCGCACGCCGTGCGAGCCCAGCGCATGGCACGATTGGCACGAGTGCTTGAGTGCATCGAGCCAGTACGTCTGGTCCTTCATTTCCGGTGTGATGCCATTGCCGCTGGCTCCCGTGCCGGGAAATTCGGACTTGCCGGGAACATCGAGCATCGAGTACCAGTAGACACCCGGGTAATACTCTGCCGCCGCCGCTGCGGTGGGCGCCGCCACCGCATGCAACTGCAAGCTCGCGCCATTCGAGGCGCGGACCTTCTCCGAATCGGCGAGGCCGTAGCCGCGAACCCAGACCTCGTAATTGGCCTTGGGAAGTTCTGGAATCTCGAAGCGACCTCGATCGTCCGTGACGACGATCTTGGCAAAGCGCGTCGGCAGGTCGTCGGTTTGCGCGATCACCCATACCCCTGCCTCCGGACCCGATGCACTCCTTACCGTGCCGCCGATATCGGACGATCCCACGCTGGGCAACTCGGCGTCCGCCGCGCCGGCACCCCGCATCCAAGCGCTGATCACGATTGCGATGGCGATTGCCGCGCCTCGAAGTTTGCAGTCCCTCACCGCGCCTCTCCGATTTTTCGGGAGCGTAGTTGTAGCACGCGAAGCGACCCCTGAAATGGCGCATCACAAAATTGGAACGATGCAAGCACCTTGATGCGCGGGTGGATTTTCGAACGCTCGGGATCTGCAGGATGGCAAGCTGCAAAGATGCCGTGGCGCATTTCCATTTAAGTAGTCTATGGTTGTCAGTAAATGATATAATGACGCCTATGAAAGACATTAAACAGGCAGTCAAGAATCTGGGCGCACGGATTGCGATCCTGCGCCGGGCCAATCATTTGCGTCAGGAAGATCTGGCGGCTGCAGCAGGGCTTTCACGTCAAACCCTGAGCGACATTGAAAATGGCTCCTTGAGCGCCGAGATCGGAAGTTATTTGCGGATTCTTGAGGCGCTTGGGACGCTAGAAGACCTTGAGAGCGTTGGGCGTTTGACGGCGCAGGACGTGGCGAGCGGGGCCGGGCGGCGTGCCGCTCGGGTGAGAAAGCCGCTACTGGCGAAGGCCGTCAACGAAACAAAACGGCGGCGTCCACGCGACCTGGCTGAGGTGTTCGCCTGGAGCCGCAAACAGGGGGATACGGATGCCTATCTGCGGGAATTTCTCGACGAGTTCTATGCTGCTGGCACAAAAGCGCGGCAGTCGCAAATGCTTGGGGTGGAGCCTCCCTTGCAAGGAGAGCGGCAGCGCGACGCCTATGTCGCGGCGGTGGCTGAACATCTGGCACTTCGCAACCGGCTTTCCGTTCCTGCGTGGACAGGGCGTCCACAGCGATTCCTGGCCAGGCCCGTATTTCCAGGAGGCCTCGAATCACTCAAGGCAATATTATTGGCGGAGAGCCCACCTGCATTCCGGCGAAGGATGATTTTTGTCGGAGCCGATCCCCTTTATCGCCCCCGGCGCGACGCGGCAGGGGGCGGGAACTCGCGGAAAATCCAGGAATGACATTGCTGAGCAAGGAAGACATATTGCTCGGGCTTGCCCGCCTGGATAAAAAGGCCAGGCGCGCGCGCATGACGATCGAGCTCGCCATCTACGGCGGCGCGGCGCTCGCGCTCGCCTTCGATATGCGCAAGGCAACGCGGGATGTCGATGCGGTCGTCAATGGTGACCCGAAATTTGTTCGCAAGGCCGCGGAGGAGGTCGCACAGGAGCAGGGATGGCCGGCGGATTGGCTCAACGATGGCGTCAAGGGATTCACTTCCGCAAGAGAAACGATGCAACTGATGGCGGGATTTGAAGGTTCGTCGGAGGGCGGATTGCGGATCCTGGTTCCTACGCCGGAGTATTTGTTCGCGATGAAATGCATGGCGATGCGCCCCGAAGGAATCGATGGTTCGCACGACATTTCCGACATCAAAGGTCTCGCAATCAAGGCAGGCATTACGAATGCGAAGGACGCATTGGATCTCGTCGCGTCCTTTTATCCGGCAGCTCGAATTCCGCCCAAAGTGAGGTTTGGCGTGGAGGAGATCATGGAGCAACTCAAGGAGGAACAGATACGGAGTCCCGTGCGCAAGACAACAAAGGGGAAGGCGTCAGCGCGCAAGGGCGGCGCCAAGCCCGGTCGGCGCATCAAACGCTGACAGACGAACTCACGTGAAATTCGCCGAGTGGCCTGTAACACCCGATTCGGGAGGGAAAGGTGCGCCTGGGCGAGTCGCATGCGCGAAGCGAGCCGAGACGAATATCAGGCGAGTATTCGCGAGGCGAGCGACAAAGCAGTCGGCCGTCCAGGCACGCAAGGCACTATCGAATTGGGTGTTACAGGTCACTAGGGCCGGGGAAGGTTCGGCCGAGGCAGCAACTCCTGGTCGATCACATCCCCGCGCGAATCCAGCAATCGAACGACGAGGCGATCGGCGGCGCCCTGGATGCCTGTCGAAAGGATTTCCCGGATTTCGATGGTTTGTTCGAGCGACTCGAAATATTGCTTGCCACTTTGTAGGGACTCTCCCTTCCCATCCAGCAGGTTCCAGTCGAGGTGGACCTTGTGCAAGGGAACCGCGGGCAATCGGTCAATTGCGTTCGGGAGCACGCGTGCGGTAAATCCGGCCAGGGAACTGTTGCCGGAGCCCGCGAAGGTCCACGCGAGATCGACGTGTGCCGGGGCACTGAGCCCTTTCCATACTTCATAGGACGGTTTGCGCTGGCGATTTTCGTCGACCAGTCCGTGCTCGACATAGCCTTCGGTCTGTCCCGGCCACAGGTTGCGCCGTGACTTGTAGTCCTGGTAGCACCAGAGGATTGCGCCGGCGATCCAATCTCGTGCAGCCAGAATGGGGAACTGCTCCTGGAGAATGCGGATGCGCGCCTGGTCCGCTTTCGCCGGCGAGTGCGAAAAAATTCCCGCATAGCCGAATTCCGAGATGATCACCATTTTCTGCGGAAACGTCGCATCGACATGGTCAAGGGCGGCCGGCAACTCTGCGGCAGGTCCGTGCCACGAGCCGTAGTATTCGTTCATCATGAGGAAATCGGCGTCGTTCGCCGCCGATTGTTCGGCGCGCACCACCGCGGGCAACTTGTCGTCGGCGAAGCTTACGTAGCGGTCCGGATCGAGCTTGCGGATCCAGTCGCGCATCATGCGAAAGTACGCGATCCCTTCCGGTGTCGCGGTGGCACTTTCATTGGCGACACTCCACGCGAAGATGCTCGGGTGATTGCCATCCTCCTCGATCATCTCCCGCATTTGGCGGCGCGCAAGGGCCTGGACCTTGGGATCCGCGAGTTGCGCCTCGCTGAAATGCCAGACGGGAATCTCGGGAATGAGCAGGATGCCGTTGCGATCGGCGTAATCGAGGACGAAGGGGTTCTGCGGATAGTGCACCGGGCGCGTCAGCGTCGTGTGCAGGGCCTTCATTTCGTTGTAATCGCGCAGCATCGTGCCGCGCGTCTCCGCCAACCCCTCCGCTGGCGAGTCCTCGTGGCGCGTCATGCCGGTCAGGCGCACGCGCTGGCCATTGAGCAGCAGGTGACGGTCGCGGATTTCCACGGTCCGCACTCCGAAAGTTTCCGCGCTTTCCTCGGCCACATCGCTTTGTGCGGTCACGACCTGCGCGCGCACGCGATACAGGTAGGGCCGGTCGAGCGACCAAAGTTCCGGGTGTTGCCAGCGCAATTCGACAGAAACCTGCGTGCCCTTGTCCCCTGGAACGAAAGGCCGGCTCGCTTTCGCGACCTCGATGTCATGCTCGTCGAGCACTGATACGCGCACGGTGCCCGCGTGGGTCGCCGTTGCACTGCCTCGCAGGAATACGCGATCGGTCACCGTCGCGGCGTCGCCTTCGAGCGTGGTGCGGATCGCCTGCCGCTCGATCCATGCCGGACCCGTCACGCGCAGCCCGACATCGCGCACGATGCCGCCATAGGGCCACCAGTCGTACCAGGCATCGGATTCTCCCCGGTTGGCCAGGCCAGGAATCGTCGCGGCCCCCGGCCGGTTGTCGATGCGCACTGCAAGCAAATTGCGCGTGCGCAGGTGGCGCGTGACATCAAATTCATAGGAGGTGTAGCCGCCTTCATGGGCGCCGACGGCAACCCCATTGAGCCAGATCTTCGCGGAATAAAAGGTGGCGCCGAAATGCAGGATTGCGTGACCCTGAAGCGGAATCGCGGGCCCTTCGAAATCCAGGAAATACCAGCCGACGCCGAGAAAGTCATGGTCCACGCCGATGTTCCACGTATGCGGCAGGTCGACGCGACGCGTGGCCGGCGGCAGGGCGTGGATCCATCCGGTGGTCTCGCCGACTTCCTGCGGGTCGGTGCGAAATTGCCAGCCGGTGTCCAGTTCGATTTGCACGCTTGCGTTCGCGCGCGTAGCGAAAGCCAAGGAAACCAGCACGAGAGCGGCGGCAACCATGCGGGATGCTGCGAGGCGGATCGCGCGCGTTGGCGACGCAAGGACGAGTGGCAAGGGGTTTTCCTCGATCGGCCGGACTGCGCCGCTGTGCAATTGTTTAAATTATCATATAATACGATCTGAAACGTCCGGTCCCGGCGAGTTCGTGGAGGCGGTCGAATCATGACGCTGAAATCACCATGGGGCCATGCGCGATTGTTCATGACAAAGAAGCCACTGCGCAGCACGAACAGCTACGGACGCAAGGATAAGGACGGATTCATTCATCGCAGCTGGATGAAGAGCCAGGGCTTCCCGGCCGACGTATTCGACGGACGTCCCGTCATCGGCATCTGCAATACCTGGTCGGAATTGACGCCTTGCAATGCCGGCCTGCGCGACCTGGCGGAGCACGTCAAACGCGGGGTATGGGAGGCGGGGGGCCTTCCCGTCGAATTTCCGGCGATGTCCTTGGGCGAGACGCAGATGCGCCCGACCGCGATGCTGTTTCGCAACCTGCTCGCGATGGAGGTCGAGGAATCGATCCGCGGCAATCCGATCGATGCCGTCGTACTCCTGGGCGGCTGCGACAAGACGACGCCTGGACAGCTGATGGGCGCGGCCAGTGTCGACCTTCCCACATTGGTCGTATCGACCGGGCCCATGCTCAACGGCAAGTTTCGGGGTTGCGACATTGGTTCGGGCACCGACGTCTGGAAGTTCAGCGAGGCGGTGCGTGCAGGCACCATGTCCAACGAGGAATTCCTCTCGGCCGAAACGGGGATGTCGCGCAGCCCCGGTACTTGCATGACGATGGGCTCGGCATCGACGATGGCGTGCCTGGCCGAGTGCATGGGCATCGCGCTGCCCTTCAACGGAACGGCACCCGCCGTCGACGCGCACCGCAAGCGCATCGCGCACGAAAGCGGCCGATTGATCGTGCGCATGGCGCAGGAGGACACGCGCCTGTCTTCCATCCTGAATCGCGCGGCTTTCGAAAATGCGATCCGGGTGCTCGCGGCTATCGGCGGATCGACCAACGCAGTCCTGCACCTGCTGGCCCTTGCCGGGCGCCTCGGCGTACCGTTGTCCCTGGACGATTTCGATCGTCTCTCGGCCGGCGTTCCCTTGCTCGTCAACCTGCAGCCATCGGGCAAGTTCCTGATGGAAGACCTGCACTACGCGGGCGGCCTGCCGGCCGTCTTGCGCGAGATCCTCGGCCTGCTGCACGCCCAGGCTCAGACCGCATGGGGCGAGTCCATCGCGGCGAGCGTTTCCTCGGCGCCGTGCCACAATCGTGACGTCGTGGCGCACCTGGAAAATCCCATCAAGCCACAGTCCGGAATCTGGGTGCTCAAGGGAAACCTGTGTCCGAAGGGAGCGGTCATGAAGCCCAGTGCGGCGAGCCCGGACCTCCTCAAGCATCGCGGCCGGGCGGTCGTGTTCGAATCGATCGAAGACCTGCACGCGCGCATCGACGATCCGGACCTCGAGGTGGACCCCGCTTCGATTCTCGTGCTGAAGGGTTGTGGCCCGAAGGGGTACCCGGGCATGCCGGAGGTCGGCAACCTGCCCTTGCCGCGCAAACTGCTGCAGCGAGGAGTGCGCGACATGTTGCGAATCTCCGATGCGCGAATGAGTGGAACCGCCTTCGGCACCGTCGTGCTGCACGTTGCGCCGGAGGCGCAAGACGGCGGGCCGCTGGCGCTGGTCCAGGACGGCGACGAGATCGTCTTCGACGGCCGCGAACGGCGCCTGGAACTCCTCGTCACCGAAGAGGTCCTCGCCGCACGTGCGCGCGAGCACGCCAGCCGTCCTGCGCCGGCAAAACATGAGCGTGGCTACTACCAGCTCTACGTCGAACATGTGCTGCAGGCCGACCAGGGCTGCGATTTCGATTTCCTGGTTGGCGCGAGCGGCAGCGTTGTCGAGCGGGAATCGCATTGATGGGTCAGGCTTCGAAGGCAGTGCCCGCGTTCATTGCCGGTGATTGGGGCACGACTCACCTGCGGCTGTTCCTGTGCGACGCCGCCGGCAACGCGCTCGAGAGCCTGGAAGGCCCCGGAGTCGCGGCAGTGGCATCCGGCGCGTCGGACGCTTCGGGTGCGCTGGCACGCGTGGAATTCGCTCGACAGTTCCTGACCCTCGCACAGGATTGGACGACGCGATTTGGCCGCTTGCCCGCTCTGCTGTGCGGCATGATCGGTTCCGATATCGGCTGGATGTCCGCACCGTATGTCGAATGTCCTGCACGCCCCGGCGATCTCCTGGACGCTTGCGTCGCGGTCGAAGGTGCGCATGCCCACATCGTCCCCGGCATGCGCTGTCGCAACCGGCTCGGCGGTCCGGATGTGCTGCGCGGCGAGGAGACCCAGATCCTGGGAGCCATGCGACTCGATGGCGCGCTTGCCCATGGCCGACATCTGCTGTGTCTTCCGGGAACCCATACGAAGTGGGTGCAGCTGCAGGACGGGAGCGTCCAGGAATTCCTGACCGCACCAACGGGGGAATTGTTTGCTCTTTTGCGCGAGCGCAGCGTACTCGTCCGCAATGAAGCGCCGGCCGAGGAGTTTCTGGGGAGCCCATCCTTTGCCCTGGGTATCAGGCGCGTGCGCGAGCACCCGCAGGCTTCCTTGCTGCACCTGATGTTCGAGTCGCGCAGCCGGCGATTGGTGGACGCGCAAGGCATGGACAACGCGGCAGCCTTCCTCTCCGGCTTGCTGATCGGGGCGGATGTGCAGGGCGCGCTCGCCATGTTCGATTTCTCGGGATCGGTCGTCGTGATCGGTTCCGCGACGCTCACCAGGCTGTACGAGGCCGCGCTTTCCTCCCAGGGTGTCGGGTCGAAGGGCATCGACGGATCGGCCGCCGCGCTCGCCGGCCTTGCGCAGGTCCATGCCCATTTCACTCTGCGCAGCGCCCAGCATGTCGCCTGACAAGACGGCCGCCTGCGGCGAATACCTGGTCGCAATTCTTCGTGGCATCGAGCCGGCACGGGCAGAGGAAGTTGCGGATGCCGTTTATGAAGCGGGATTTCGTGCGATCGAGGTGCCGCTCAATTCCCCGGAACCGCTGCGCACGATCGAGCGCCTGGCCGCGCATCTGCCGCAGGACTGCGAGGTGGGCGCGGGTACCGTGCTCCATTCGCACGACGTCCCGCGCGTCCATGCGGCCGGCGGCCGCCTGGTGGTGACGCCCAATTGCGATCCTGACGTGATCGCCTCGGCAAGGCAGCTTTCCCTGCGGGTTCTTCCCGGTGTCGCAACGGCGACCGAGGCATTCGCCGCCCTGCGCGCGGGGGCGACGCAATTGAAGCTCTTTCCCGCAATCACCTACGGCCCGCGTCATGTGCAGGCATTGCGCGCGGTACTGCCGCCCAAGGTCGGGGTATTTCCGGTTGGCGGCGTCGCGCTCGAAACGCTGGGCGATTGGCTGGGCGCAGGCGCGACGGGGTTCGGATTCGGATCCGAACTGTTTCGGCCCGACTACCGGATCGACGAAATCCGCCTGCGTGCCGAGCGCATCGTTGCGGCGTTTCAAGAGGCGCGTGCCGTGCACTCGGGAGGCAGCCCGCGGCCTTAGCGCGGTTGGTGTTGCCAAAGAATCGATAAGGCCGGGCGCCGGAATGCGCACCGGTGCACGTTCGGGAGGAGACAGTGGCGCTATCGACGATCGACATCGCGATCATCGCAATCTATGCGGTGGCCATATTTTCACTTGCGCAGTGGGTCTCGCGCGAAAAAGACGCGCGCCGAAAAAGTGCGCAGGATTATTTCCTGGCCGGCCGCCAATTGCCCTGGTGGGCGATCGGTACCTCGTTGATCGCGGCCAATATCTCGGCCGAGCAGATCATCGGCATGTCCGGTTCGGGCTACGCCATCGGCCTGGCGATCGCCTGCTACGAGTGGCTGGCCGCGTTCACGCTGATCATCGTCGGCAAGTATTTCCTGCCGATCTTCCTGAAAAACGGCATCTTCACGATGCCCGAATTCCTCGAGCGCCGGTTCAGCAACCAGGTGCGCACGGTCATGGCAATCTTCTGGCTGGGCGTGTATGTCTTCGTCAACCTCACCTCGATCCTCTGGCTGGGGGCGACGGCCGTTCACACGGTCGCCGGTGTCGAGACCCAGACCGCACTCGTGGGACTGGGACTCTTCGCGGGCATCTACGCCCTGTACGGAGGACTGAAGGCGGTGGCGTTGACGGACATCGTCCAGGTTTCCTTGCTTGTGCTGGGCGGTCTCATCATCTGTGCAATCGCGTTGGACCGTGTCGGTGGCGGAGCCGGCATCCTTGCCGGCTTCCACGAACTGGTGCGCCGGTATCCCGATCATTTCCACATGATCCTGCACCCGGACAACCCGCACTACAAGGAACTGCCTGGCGTGTCGGTGTTGATCGGCGGCTTGTGGGTGATGAACATCTCCTATTGGGGCTTCAACCAGTACATCATTCAGCGCGCGCTTGCCGCCAAGGACCTGCGGGAGGGCCAGAAGGGAATCCTGCTCGCGGGATTCCTGAAGCTGCTGATGCCCGTGATCATCGTGCTGCCGGGCATTGCGGCGCTTGCCGTCGCACCGCAATTGTCGCGTCCGGACGAGGCCTACCCGAGCTTGATGGCACTTCTTCCCACCGGAATCCTCGGCATCGTCTTTGCCGCACTGATTGCGGCGATCGTCGCCTCCATGGGCTCGAAGATCAATTCGATCGCGACCATTTTCACGATGGATATCTATTCGCAGCTCGCCCCGAACGCACAGCCGCAGCACCTCGTGCGCGTGGGCCGCATCACCGCGGTCGTTGCGCTCGTGATCGCCATGCTCAGCGCCCGTCCGTTGCTGGGCAGCTTCGACCAGGCATTCCAGTACATCCAGGAATTCACGGGTTTCTTCACGCCCGGCATCTGTGTCATCTTCCTGCTGGGCATGTTCTGGCGCCCCTGCACGGCGCGCGGCGCATTGGCCGCCGCGATCGCATCGGCGATCCTCTCCCTGTTGCTCAAGCTGACCTGGCCGGAGCTGCCGTTCATGGACCGCGTGGGCTTGGTGTTCCTGGCCTGCCTCGCGATCGCCGTCGCGGGCTCGCTGCTCTGGCCCGGACCTTCTTCGGAACTGCGCGTCGAACTGACAGGTATCGACTACCGGACCAGCGCAAGCTTCAACATTGCCTCGGGCATCATCCTGCTCATCCTCATCGTGCTGTACACGGTCTGGTGGTGATGGAGCAGCTGCGCAACGTGGAAGACCTGTCGCCGGCCGCCATCATCTCCGCCGCCAATACGGTTGGCGAGGGGGTACTTTGGGATGCCCGCCGAAAGGTGCTCTGGTGGACCGACATTCCCGCTTGCCGACTGCATCGGCTGCACTGGGGAGAATCGACTCCGGACGTCATTGCCGTGCCGGAACGCCTTGCCTCCTTCGGCCTTATGCGCGGCAGCGATTGCCTGATTGCCGCATTCGCCAGTGGCATTGCGCAATTCGATCCGCTCGCCGGCAGCGTGCAATGGTTGCATAGGCCGGCCTTCGACGGGCAAGGCCTGCGCTTCAACGACGGCCGCGTCGATCGCCAAGGCCGCTTCTGGGCCGGCACGATGGTGGAAGACGACCGTGAAACGGACGATGGCGAACTGTATTGCGTCGAACGTGCCGGAGCGGTTCGCCGGCGCATGGATGGAATCCGGATTTCCAATGGACTTTGCATGAGTCCCGACGGAAAACGCCTATACTTTGCCGACTCGCCGACGCACACCATACGCGAATTCGAATTGATCGAACCCGGAGGAACGCTCGGCGCATCGAGGGAGTTCGCCCGCACCGCGCCGGGGGCATTTCCCGACGGCGCAACGATCGACGCCGACGGTTGCCTCTGGAGTGCGCAATGGGGCGGTGGTTGCGTCGTGCGCTATACGCCCGGCGGTCGCATCGATCGCACAATCCGCATTCCGACGCGCCAGCCCAGTTGCGTGTGTTTTGCCGGGCCGGCGCTGGATGTGCTGTGCGTGACCAGTGCGCGGGAGAACCTGGATGCGCGCACGCTGGCGCGCGAGCCCAACGCCGGCGATGTGTTCCTGTACCGCGTCGGCGTGCAGGGCCTAGCGGAGGAAGAATTCTCGACATGAATGTACGCGCACCACGGCAGAACCTCACCCACTCGATCGCGAACGATATCGGCGTCGCGGTCGTGACCGGTACCTATTCCGCCGCCAACCCGATTCCTGTCGAGGCCGAGCTGTGCAAGCAATACGGGGCCAGCCGCACGGTGCTGCGCGAAGCCGTCAAGATGCTGACCGCCAAGGGCCTGCTCGGCGCCCGGCCCAAGCGCGGCACCTGGGTCGAAGACGAGGAGCGCTGGAATCTGCTCGATCCCGATGTGCTGCGCTGGCTTCTCGAGCGCAAGTTCTCCATGGAATTGCTGGTGGAATTCACGCAGATCCGCCTGGCCGTCGAACCGGTCGCGGCGACCTTGGCCGCCAGCGCGAGCGGCCTCAAGGAAAAGCAAGCCATCGTGCATGCAATCGAACGCATGCAGGCGGCGGACCGGGGCGAGGACAACCCGCTGGAATCGGATATCGCCTTCCATGTCGCCGTGCTGCGGGCGAGCAAGAACCGCTTCTTCGCGCAATTGAGCGACCTGATCGCGACAGCGCTTCGATTCAGCATCACGATGACCAACCGCTACAAGGGCGTGCGCCTGGCCAGCGTGGCCGATCACAAGAAGGTGGCCGATGCCATCGTGGCGGGCAAGGTGAGCCGCGCCGGCGAGGCAATGCATTCGCTGATCCAGGAGGCGCTCGACCTGATCCGCAAGCGAATGGCGGAAGAAGAGCGCAACGCGCGTCCTGCCGGCAAGCGGGGCGCCCGCGGCGGCGCGTGAGGTCCGCTGCGTGTCGCGCATCCGTCTTGCGCTGGTAGGTTTCGGCAAAATTGCACGCGACCAGCATGCGCCGGCGCTTGCCGCCAGCGCGGATTTCGAGCTCGTCGCGATCGCGAGTCCCGCCGGAGGATTGCCGGCGCTTGCCAGCTTCCCCGATCTCGATTCACTGCTGCAGGACGGACCTTCGATCGACGCCGTGGCAATCTGCACGCCACCACAGGCGCGCTTTGCCCTGGCGCGCCGCGCGCTGCAGAGCGGCCTGCACGTCTTGCTCGAAAAGCCTCCGGCCATGACGCCCGGGGATGTTGACGCGCTCGCGGGGTTCGCGCGCGAATCGGGACGCGCACTGTTCGCCTCGTGGCATTCGCGCCATGCACCAGCGGTGGAAGCCGCCCGGGCATGGCTGGAAGGGCGGCGCATCGATGGCGCGCAGGTGACGTGGCGGGAGGATGTCCGCGTGTGGCATCCAGGCCAGCATTGGATTTGGGAGGCGGGCGGGCTGGGCGTCTTCGATCCCGGCATCAACGCCTTGTCCATCCTCACGCGCATCCTGCCCCACGCCATGGCGGTGAAGGAATGCGAGCTTTCGATTCCAAGGAATTGCGCGATGCCGATCGCCGCACGCCTCTCCATGCTCGCATCGACCGGCTATCGCATCGATGCCGCTTTCGATTTCCGCGAGACACAGGCTCCGGCCTGGACGATCGAGATCGAAACGGATCGCGGACACCTGGTCCTCGACGACGGCGGCGCGAATTGGAGCATCGACGGACGCGTCGTCGCTACCCGACCCAAGGCCGAGTATCCGGACGTCTATGCGCGCTTTGCCCAGCTCGTTCGTGCGGGTCAGGTCGACGCGGACGTTGCCCCGTTGCAGATCGTCGCGGACGCTTTCGCCTGCGGCCGGCGGATCACGGTCGAAGCGTTTCGCGAATGAGAACGGTCACTGCGCGACCAGGCTGACCGACTCGATTGCGACGCCTTGCGCATCGTCGCGCGCGTGTTCGCCGGTATTGGGGAAGATCGTGAATTGCAGTCGCTCGATCGCACCGACGTTGATCTGATCACCCTTTGCGCCCCGCCCTGATGGACTTTCCCGCCAGTAATCCCAGAGCTGCGGATACGGACTCGGAATGTGGATGCTGCGCGAAACTTCCAGCGCTTCGATGGGGATGCGGACGGTCGACCATTGCGTGCCGGCAGGGACCAACGCGCGCCATGCGGTTCCATCGCGCTCGATGAGTTCCAGTTCCAGCGATTTGTGCCGCCCGGCGAGCGCGCGCAAGCGCACCTCGATTGCCTGTTCGTGGCCGCCTCGCGATTCGTGTGCGGCGATGACATCGCCAACATACAAGGCCCCCGCATAGCGCTCCAATGGTTCGGCGCCAGGCTCCGGCAGTCCCATCTCCAAGGATGCTTCGTCGTTCCGGTCTCCCGCGCCGATCCGGAAGAAATCCGAGCGGATCTTTTCGCTGATCCGCACGAATTGCAGTTGCGGGAAATCCTTGCGGGGATTGAACAGGCGAACGGCTTCGCCGGCGCCGGTAATGCGAAACGACCACGGGGACTCGGGACCAAAGGGCCATTGCCACGGCTGCCGGGGGTCGCCGCCGGCATGAGAACTCGGAAAAGTCGACACGCGTCCGCCACTTGCCGTGCTGATCGCGAATTCCACCGTTCCCGGCGCAAACTCTTGCGATGGCAGCTGCGCCATATATTCATTGCCGCTTGCCCGTTGCATCGGGACCGGCTTGCCGAATCCCCGCTGCCCGGCCGGGCGCAGCCAAAGACTGACGTCGTCCGGAAGCTCGTTGCTGGCGACGACTGCGCGTACGACGATCGGCGCGCCTGACGCAAATTCCGCGGGTGTCTCATTGAGGATTTCGTCCGGGTACGCGACTCGCGCGTTGACGTGGAATTCGTCGAGGCCTACGCGCGCAATGCGCGCGGGCAGGGCGGCGCGATCGACGTGCTCGTTGCGGCTGAGCAGCCATACGCCCGCTTCGACGGGAACCCTGCCACCCGAGGCGCGCAATTCGCCTGCCGACGGGTTTCCCGGTATCCGCACCGGAATGCGGAAATAGTCCGCGCCAAGGTCGGGCAGGCGGACGGTCATCGGCCAGTTGCGGTACAGCAGGCGCGACACGATTCGGTCGGGGCGCGGCTGCGCGAAGGGATCGGCGACCATTACCTGGTCCGGGTAGATTTCCAGGCGCCAGAGCCCGTCCCGCAGCTTGTCCAGAAAGTACGCGCCCGTGCCTTCGTACTGCACGATCGGCGAAGACCCGACACCCGCCAGCCGCTGCAGGGCAACCGGATCGCGTGGATCGCTGCGCGTGCTTCCCGCGTAGAGGAATGTGTCGGGCGCATTGAGTTCGCTGAGATCCTCCTCGTACGAGATGCGAAAGTCGTCGAATTGCGTGTTTTGCGGATAGAGTCCGTACGACGCATAGGCGGGCAGGCGCCGCATGGCCTCGGCCGCAATGACCGCGCTCATCGCCTTGCGCGGCGTATGCACGAGATTCAGGAAATGCGTCTGCCAGCTCAGATTGAATGGCGCGGTCTGCAGTTCGTCGTAGGCGAACATCGTGGCAAATTGCGCACCAACCGACCGAAACGTTCGTGCCATTGCCGGGTACATGGTGCCGGTCAGCAAATCCGCCTGGTCGAATTCATAGACGATGCGCGGACGTCCACGCAGTTCGGGGCGCAACATCTCGGGATAGGCGTCGACCGCGGGCAGGAAATTGCCGTGCAAGGTGTGTCCTGCGACGAGGCCGGACGGGTACCAGCCGAAGGTGACGCCGTCCACCCGGGACCTGCGCACGATCGGCGCGATGGCGATGTCCTGTGTGACGTTGTAAAACGTCGGCTTGGTACATCCCGTGCTGCGCACCGCGTCGACCAGCGTGTCGATGTACTGCAGGGCCTGCTCAGGGTGCTCGGGATGCTGGACCGGTTCATTGATCATTTCGATAAAGACGATCGCAGGTTCGTCCTTCAGCGCCACGCCCGTGTAGGGATTCACATGGGAAAGCAGCTGGCGGATATACCGGACCTGGGCAGCAATCGAGGCCGGATCCGCGCCCATCCGGTCCCGGGCAAAGTAGCGCGAGAATCCGACGTTGGATGACGGCGTGCCCATCTCGTCGGGAAATGCAGGATCGTACGTGTGGATCGGTGTCAGCAGCAGGTAGATGCCGCGTGCGCGGGCCTTCGCAACCAGGTAATCGAGCAGGTCAAGGTGCTCGTTGGCGACAAGATTGCCTTCGCGGTCCGCGTTCTCCCAATCGCCCCAGGAGCACAGGCGCAGCGCGGTCCAGCCCATGCGGGCGAACTGGGCCATGTCCTCGTCGATCATCGCCTTGCGATCGGCGCCGATCCGTCCCGCCATCCGGTAATCCTGTCCGGACATCAGGCAGTAGTTCGCGCCGAATAACCGCAGCTCGTCGCCCGTGTCGCGCCAGCGCACTGTGCCTTGCGCGTCGAGCGAAACTTCGCGCATCGCAGCGCCCGCGTCGCCGTCGTCCATCCCCATGACGGAGCTTGCTGGCGCCAGGAGCGCCAAATGCAGCAGGGCGCGTATCGCGAGGCTGGTGCGCCTCCGAATTCTTGACGCTTTGCAGCAGTGCGCAGGAAACAACATGGATTGATCTAATCGTATTTATCGTATTATACTATTTTTAACGCTCGAACCCGGAAGCCGTACACGGACCGGGCGCAGTCAAGAAAAACGAAAATCAACGCTCGGCGAACCGGGCGAAATCCTTTCAAGGGGGAGTGTGCGTGAAGACAGGAAACCGACTGCCGGCCCTGCGGCTTGGCACCATGGTCGTGATGAGCGCGCTGGGCCATCTGGCACTGGCGCAAGATGCGCAGGCGCCGCAGCCCGTGCAGCCGACAGCGCCGCAGCAGCCAGCTCCGGCAGCGACGCCGCCCGCGCCGCAACCCGTGGTCGAATCGGACCAGCAACTCGAACAGATCGTCGTGAGCGGTATCCGCGAATCGATTCGCGACTCCATCAATGAGAAGCGCAACTCCGACACGATCGGCGACATGATCTCGACCAAGGAGATCGGCCAGGTACCGGACGTGACGATCGCCGAAGAGCTGAACCGCCTGCCGGGCGTCGACACGACGCGCGATCGGGGCAACGCGAGCCAGGCATCGGTTCGCGGCATGGGCCCGCGCCTGGTACTTGGTCTGGTGAACGGACGCGAGGTAGCATCGTCGGAACCCTCGCAGGAGCTGCGCTGGGAGATCTATCCCTCGGAGGTGCTGGGCGGCGTCAAGATGTACAAGACGCAGGATGCCGAAATCGTTCCCGGCGGCATCTCGGCCACGATCGACATTCGCACGCTTGCGCCGCTCGACGGGAAGGACGGCTTCAGCGTCCGATTCGGCCCCGAGTACAACAGCATCGCCAAGGATCTTCCGGATTATTCGCCTTGGGGTTATCGCGGCAGCGCGGGCTGGATCAAGCACGTGAACAGCGACTTCGCCTTTGCCCTGGCGGCAAGCACGCAACGCGAGAAGAACGGCTTCCCCGATTTCCGCACCTTCGGCTGGAACACCGTCGACACCGGCGAGCCGGGAACGCTTGGCACGGGACATACCGTCAATACGACCTGGGGTCTGGTAACCGAGGTGAAGGAGATTACCCAGACCCGCAATGCACTCACCGGAACATTCGGATGGCATGCGGCCGATGGCATCACGATCAAGGGCGATGCGCTGTATTCGGAATACGAGATATTCGAGAACCAGTTCCAGACCTGGTACGGCAACAACATCACCGGAAACTGGGCGAACGGAAATTCCTCCAACTACAACTCGCCCGGAAGCACATTTCAGGTGGTCAACGGTTCCGTCGTCGGGGCGGACCTTGTCGATCAATATGCCAATTACCAGAGTGAGATCAACCGCTACGACGAAAAGCACAAACTCTTCGCGACCGGATTGAACGGCACCTGGGACATTGGCGATTGGACGCACGAGGCGGATCTGTCGCTTTCGACCGCACGGCGTGACAACCAATGGCGCGCGATTTACCTCGACACCTTGTATCCGTACCCGTCCAATCTCATCTTCAACGTGGGTGACGGCCAGACACCCTACGCGGCCATGACCGGCGTGGACCCTGCGAACCCGGCCTCCCAGTCGATCGGCGGTTCCAATTACCGCGAAGGGCAAAGCCAGGGTCCCGAGAAGACCCAGGATCGCATCGAGGCACTCGCACTCAGTACCACGCGCAACCTGCACGATTCCCTGCTCACGGATTTCAAATTGGGCGCCCGCTTCTCGGACCGCGAAAAGGATCACTCCAACAATCTCTGGTATTACTGTCCCGGCGTCGGCAGTACCACCGGCGCTTGTACTCCGCACTCCGTTTCGCTCTCGGGCGCCGGGCTTTCCCAATTCACGGCGCCCGGTTTTACCGCGCCGCCCTTGGTATATGGCAATTTCGACTCGCTGTTCGCGCTGGCGTATCCCAACAGCGCGCAGCCGGCGAATTCGAATGTTCCCTTGCAGCAGACCACCGTGACGGAGCGTCAGCTCGACGAATTCGGGAAGCTCGACTTCAAGACGACGCTGGGTGACCGGCAACTCACCGGCAACCTGGGTGTACGCGTGACCAGCGTGGACACCGAGAGCAACGGATTCCAGTCGACGAACGGAACCACGGTCACACCGGTGTCCATCAGCAACCATTACACGGATGTCCTTCCGAGCCTGAATGCGACGTACTTCATCACCAAGGAGAATTTGCTGCGCTTCGCGGCCGGGATCGGCATCGCTCGTCCGCCGCTGGACGCCCTGGCGACCGGGTTTACCGTCAACCCGACCGCGACTCCCAAGACCGGAGGCGGTGGCAATCCCACGCTCATGCCGTACAAGGCCGACATGATCGATTTCTCGTTCGAATCGTATTTCCACGAGGAATCCCTGTTCGCGATCGCTCCCTTCTACAAGCGACTGAAGACGACGATCTCGGCGGGACAGTCGGTCGAGAACATCGCCGGGACCAACTACATCGTGACGGGCGAATCGAACCAGCCGGGCGGATATATCGCCGGCGTCGAACTGCAGTTGCAGACGCGCTTCTTCTTCCTGCCCGGTGCGTTGCGCGACTTCGGCGTGTACACAAACTATGCCTACGTGAATTCAAACGTGCACGAATCTGCACCCGCATCGAATCCTTATCCGATGGTCGGGCTGGCGCGTGGAACCTCGGAATTCGATCTCTTCTACAGCAAAGACGGATTCGAGAGCCGGGTCGCCGTGAAACACCACACCGAAATGACGGTTGCGCCGACCTGGGTGGGAACCACGCTCAAGGGACTTGCACCCGAGACGACGGTGGATGCGAGCGTGTCTTATGAGTGGAGCAAGCAGTGGATCGTGCGCTTGCAGGGCCATAACCTGACCAACGAGCCGGCACGCTTCACGACGGACAACAACACGCAGGACCTGGCGAACGACGCCGGCTACCAGGTCTACGGACGTACCTACGTGCTTGACGTCGGCTTCAAGTTCTAGACCCTCTCCTTCGCCCATCTCCTGCTCCGCGGGAGATCGGAGAGACGAGTTCCTTCTCTCCCTCCCCTGCTCGCAGGGGAGGCTTGGGGAGGGGGTGCGCTTCGTGCAACTGGATCAAACTGGCGACGACGAAGTCCTCGAGTTGCCCGGCAGGCACGGGTTTGCCGAAGAGAAATCCCTGGAAATGGCGGCAGCCGCATTCGACGAGCAGGTCGCGCTGCTCTTCGGTCTCGACGCCTTCGGCGATCACGTCCACGTTCAGGCTGCGCGCCATGGCGACGACCGTGCGCACGATCGCATTGTCGTTCGGATTGACGGCGATCTCGCGCACGAAGGACTGGTCGATCTTGAGTTGATCCAGGGGTAGTCGTTTGAGGTACTGCAGGGACGAATACCCGGTTCCGAAGTCGTCGAGCGAAAAGCGCACTCCGGTCGCCTTCAAGGCGTTCATGGTCGCGATCGTGTGCTCGATATCCTCGACCAGCATCGACTCCGTGATCTCGAGCTTGATCTGCTCCGGACGCACACCTCGGCGTTGCAAGGTCGACCGGACCTCTTCAACGAATCCGGGTCGCTGGAATTGCTTCAGGCTCACATTGACCGCAACCACCAGGTCACGCAGCAACGGATTGCCGCGCCATGCCTGGAGTTGCGCGCATGCCGAATCGAGAACCCATTGTCCGATGGACCCGATCAGGTTGTTCTGCTCGGCAAGCGGGATGAACTGGTTGGGCGGCACGAGTCCGCGCTGTGGGTGGTTCCATCGGATCAGCACCTCCACGCCGATGGGCAGGAAGGTGGCATCGACCTGAACCTGGTAATGCAAGACGAACTGCCCTTCCTCGAGAGCGCGGTGCAGGTCGTTCTCCAGCGCAACGCGCGCGCTGATCAGTTCCTGCATGCGCGGATCGAAAAAGCGCAGGGCATCGCGGCCGGCCTCTTTGGCCTCGTACATGGCAAGCTCCGCCTGCTTGATGATTTCTTCGGCGTTGGCGCCGGAGTTGCGAAACAGCACGACGCCGATGCTGCAGGCCGAACGCAGGGAATGGTTCGCGATCTCGTAAGGCCGCGAAACCTCTCGCTGGACATGTTCGCCGACGGACTCGGCTTGGGCCGCCGCTTCGGGCTGACTCTCGCTGAGGGACTGCAACAGCACCACGAATTCATCGCCGCCGATGCGCGCGACCGTGTCGCCTCCCCGCGCGACCGAGCTCAGCCGCCTCGCTATCTCCTGCAGCATCCGGTCGCCGGTTCCGTGGCCCAGCGTGTCATTGATCGACTTGAAATTGTCGACGTCGATCAACAGCACGGCGCTGTAACGGGCGCTTCGATCCTCGCGGCCGGCCGCCTGGGTGATTCGTTCAAGCAAGAGGCGCCGATTGGGCAGCGCAGTGAGGTGGTCGTATTGGGCCAGCCGCCGGATCTCCGCTTCGGACGCCTTCTCATTGCTGAGATCGATGAGAAAGGCAATCGTCACCGGCCCACCTTCGAGATTCAGCCGCTTTGCGCTGATGTATATCGGGAACTGCGTGCCATCCTTGCGCAAGCCGACCGACTCGTAGGTCGACTCGACCTCGCCCCCTTCGTTGCGGCGCCGCACGCGTTCAGCCATCTCCTCGCGAAAAGCGGGCGCGATCTGGTTGAGGAGCGGCCGCCCGCGCAGTTCGTCGACGTGGGCGAAACCGAAGGTACGCAGGTAGGCGGCATTGACGTCGCCCGTGATGCCTTCGCGGGCGAAAGCAATGGCGATCGGGGATTGTTCGATCACGGCGCGCAGGCGTCCTTCGCTTTCGCGCAGGGATGCCTCCGCGCTTTTGCGTTCGGTGATGTCGCGCGAGGAATTGAACAGCAAGCGCTGTCCGCCGACGTCGATCGGCAGCCCACTGATCTCGACGTCGAGAATGGTGCCGTCCTTGCGCCGGTGGCGCGTTTCAAACTGCGAGCGCTCCGTTGCGGCGAATTGCGTGCGAATGGCGTTTTCGAGCTCCACGCCGATGAGCTTGACGTCCCAAAGGGAGGCATGGCGACCGATCAAGTCCTCGCGCCGGTACGCAAGCATCTGGAAAAACGATTCGCTCGCCTCGAGCAGATTTCCCGCGGCGTCCAGGATGTGTACGCCGTCGCTCGCATTGCGCAGCAGCGCGAGGTTTTTCTGGCTTTCCATCCGCAGCGCGGCTTGGGACAGAGAAAAGCGCTCCTGTCCTTCCCGAGCCATGTTCACCACCAGGATCAGGAGAAACAACAGAACTCCGAACGGGCCGATCTCGATCGACTGCCATCCGGTGACCCGCACGATCAAGCCTTCGGAGGCGCAGATCGTGAAGATCGCGAAGCCGACCACTGTCCAGAACGTACCCGGGCGCCGTGTCTGACGATAGTGCCGGACCAGAAGGGTCAGCGAATAGGCCATCGAGAGGCAAAGAACGGCGATTGCGGCAAAGGCCCAGGGACCCGGCGCCCCGCGCGGCCGCGTGATTGATTCGCCCCAGGGCAGCCGCAAGACGTACAAGCCATCGAGGCGGCCGAACTGAAGGGTGTAAGGCACGTAGTGGTTGACGAGCACCAGGACGGCGGTCAGGGCAGCGAACACGAGTACCGGCAGGCGGGAGCGTGAACCCGAATACACCGCGGCGTACCATGCCAGCAACGGAAACGTCGCGAGCGCGAAGTCGATGTTCGCTCGCAGATGCTCTACGTAAATGCCGGGATCGGACTCGAGCAGGCATTGCGCATGGAAGAAATACGCCACGCCGAAAAAGACGCAGGTCGCCGCGAGGATGAGCCGGATCGGGCTTCGGGGATTCCGAATGCCTATCCAGAATTGCTGGACAGCCGTATAAATGCTGACGCCAGCGATGAAAAACATGCCAGGAACAGCGAATTCGACCATCCAGACTCCTGGTCCAGTCCAGCTTCGGCTTCGATTCTGCAGGCCCCGAACGGCGCCGCTCTTTCATTGTTGCATGCCCGCAGCGTGCCGTGATCGTGAGCGATGGCGGCCGTTTCCCTCGTATTTTGGGGTAGCGCAGTCCGCACCGGCTGGCCGAAGGCGCCGGCGCGGTCGGGCCCACGTGCCCCCGATCGGAATAAAAAAGCGGCCCGCGCAGCGTGCCGCTCCTCATGGGACCAGATTGCGGGAGGTCGCGGTCTGCTAAGGGGACCGGGCCCCGCATCGACTTGCGCGCCTACTCATGATGGCTGCCGATCTTTTCCTTTGCGGTATCCACGCCCGCTTCGAGCTCGTCCTCGAATTCGTCCAGCGTGTCCTTGACTTCACCCTTGATGCGCTCGGCCTTGCCCTTGATGTTTTGCGCGATACCTTTCGCGCGCAGCTCCCGGTTGCCGGTCGCGCTGCCGACCTTTTCCTTCGCCTTTCCCACCGCTTCGTCGACATGGCCGCTGAGCTTGTCCGCCGCGCCACTATGCGTTGCACGGGACATGGCACTACGAACCTTTTCCGCCTTGTTCATGGTCGCGCTCCTTTTCCGATTGACCAAAGTGAATTGCTCTCCGAATTACCTTCCGTAGACCGAGGCAGTTTCACGACGTTCGTCGCGCATAGGCGCGAGTGCAGGCAACGGCGAAAACCCGCATGAAATCAGCATGGAATGAACTAGGCCCGCTTGCCTTGTCGGGTGTAGTGAATTGCCGGGCTAGCGCGGACGTTCCCCTGTGCCCAACTACGCTCGACCGTCCGCATGGGGTTCCTGCCTGGCACGCGCGAGCCGCGCAGGCGATGTTCCGACCGGGATTGCGGGCGTGATTACATCAGGGCCGCGGGTACGTGATCCGGGACTTCATGCGGGGATCCGAGCATGTTCCGCATCGTGGCCTGCAGCGAACTCAAATCCCAAGTGCCGGGATTCATCGGCGCCGCAGCGGTAACCGAGATCCTGCGACCGAAGACGACTCGTCCTTTGACGGAGCCGCGCGAAGCACGCGCAAAGATCGACTGCTGCAGGCCCTGGATGGCCATCGGGATGACGGGAACCGGCGTGCGCTCGACGATCTCGACGATGCCCCGGCGCATTTCGCCAAGTTCGCCATCGGCGCTCAGGCGACCTTCCGGGAAAATGCAGACGAGTTCGCCTTCGGCGAGTGCCTTGGCGATGGCGTCGTAGGCACGCGCGAGTATTTCGGGGGATTCACGCGCCGGTGCGATCGGGATTGCTCCGGCGGCACGGTACAACCAGCCCAGCACGGGAGAACGGAAAATCCTGTGATCCATCACGAAACGGATCGGACGCGGACTCGCGGCTGCGACGATAAAAGCGTCGGCATACGAAATGTGATTGGGTGCGAGCACGGCGCCCCCGCTCGCTGGGATGTGATCGGCGCCCACGAGCCGCACGCGATACACGGTGTGCACGAGCATCCATGCCACGAAACGCCAGAGGAACTCCGGCAACAGGCCGTAGATGTAGGCGGCGACGAGCGCGTTGAGAATCGCACAGACACCGATCACCTGGCTGGGCGTGAACGCCAGGCTCGAGAGCGCGGCCCCCATGCCCGCGGCGACCACCATGAACAGTGCGTTGAGCACGTTGTTGGCGGCGACGATGCGTGATTGCTCGGATTTTTGGGAACGCGACTGCATCGTGGCATACAGCGGGACGTTGAAGAAACCGCCGAAAAGTCCGAGCAGTCCGATGTCCACGAGCATGCGCAGACTGCCATGCGTACCGACGAAGGTGGCGAAATCGTAAGGAACCGCGCCGGCAGGAAATCCCGAAGCCGCGAAGTACATGTCGCCGGCGAACAGACTCATGCCGATCGAGCCGAACGGTACCAGGCCCCACTCGACGCGCCCCCCGGACATCCGCTCGCATAGCAGGGAGCCGATCGCAACGCCGATTGCGAACACCCCGAGCAGCAGGGTGACCACGATTTCGCTCGCGTGCAATTGATCGTGCACGAGTACCGGCAGTTGCGAAAGAAACGATGCACCGAAGAACCAGAACCAGGAAATACCCAGCAGGCTCAGCCACACCGCGCGGACACGGTGCGCGCGGACCACGATGTCCCAGGTCTGGCCGAACAGATTCCAACCGACGACCAGATCCGGCGCTGCGCTGCCGTTGGCCGGGATGAAAAGGCTGCTGGCAAGTCCGAACGCCGCGACCGCGAGCAGCGCAACGGAAAGCAGGAGCGGATCGGTGGTTGCCGCCACGAGGATGCCGGCACATAGGGTTCCGACGAGGATGGAAACGAACGTGCCCATTTCAAGCAGCCCGTTGCCGCCGACGAGTTCGGACTCCTCCAGCACGCGCGGCAGCAGCGAATACTTGGCGGGACCGAAGAAGGTCGAGTGCGTTCCCATGAGAAACAAGGCAGCCAGCAACAAGGACAGGCTGTGCAGGTAAAACCCCACGCTCGCGATCGCCATGATTGCGAGCTCGGCACCCTTGACGATCTGGATCAACCGCGCCTTGTCGTAGCGGTCCGCGAGCTGTCCCGCCATCGCCGAGAAAAGCACGAACGGCAGGATGAAAATGCCACCCGCCAGGCTGGTGATCGCCCCCGGTGCGAGATTCGTATAGTCCGACGCATGAAACGTGACCAGCAGCACGAGCACCTGCTTGAGGAGATTGTCATTGAACGCGCCGGCGAGCTGCGTCAGGAAAAACGGCCCGAATCGCCGTTGGCCGAGAAGGCGGAACTGGGACTGGTGACTCATGCGGATACGACCTCCTTTTGCAGCCGTGCGTAGTCGGTCTTGCCCGTGCCCAGCACGGGAATTTTCTCGAGGAAGCGAATGTCGCGTGGCACCGCGAGCTCGGGTGCGCCGGAGCCGCGCGCGGCCTCCTGGAGACGTTCGCGGGTCATGGCGTTGTCCGCGGTGAACAGCACCAGTGCTTCGCCCTTGCCGGCGTGAGGAATGCTGATCGCCGCGTGCTGGCTGTCGGGCGAGGCGAGCGCGGCGAGGGATTCGACGACCGCAAGGGAGATCATCTCGCCGCCGATCTTTGCGAAGCGTTTCGCACGTCCGCGAATGAAGACGAATCCATCGGGATCGATTTCGACGATGTCGCCCGTGTCGTACCAGGCAGACTTGCCGTCCGACACGGTCGGTTCGAGGACCCCCGGACGCTCGACGCGCAGATAACCCGCCATCACGTTGGGACCGCTGACATGCAGGCGTCCGCCCGTGCTCACGCCGGGCACGGCCTCCAGGCGATGGTTCATTCCGGGCGCAAGCTGCCCGACGCTGCCCGTGCGATATGCCATGGGCGTGTTGACGGCAATGACCGGCGCGCATTCCGTTGACCCGTAGCCCTCGAGGATGCGGATGCCGAAGCGCTCGAACCAGGCCTGGCGCACGCCGTCCGCAAGCTTTTCCGCACCCGCCACGACATAGCGCAGGCGCGCGAAATCGTAGGGATGCGCGAACTTTCCGTAATTTGCGAGGAACGTCGACGTTCCGAAAAGAACGGTGCAACGACGGTCGTAAACGACCTCGGGAATGATGCGGTAGTGCAGGGGGCTGGGGTACAGGAACACCTTGCACCCGGCGACCAGAGGCAGGATCGTTCCGCAGGTGAAGCCGAAGCTGTGGAAGAGCGGGAGCGAGACCAGGAACTTGTCGCTGGGCATGAAATCCGAGACTGCGCGCACCTGGGCCACGTTGGCGAGAATCGAGCGATGCGTGTGCACGACGCCCTTGGGTTGTCCTTCGGAACCCGACGTGAACAACACCACCGCGGCCGCGTCGGGAGATTGCGGGACGACACTCCATTGCGGGCGGACCAGGCAGGCCAGGACCCAGAGGCGATCCTTCCAGCCGAAGGTCGCGCGCAGGTCCTCGAGGTAGGCGATCTCCACCGACCCCAGGCCGGTGAGGAGGCTTTCCAGCTTTGCCTTTTCGACAAAGGCGCGCGAGGTGAAGATTCGCCGGATCTGTGCGGCCTGGATTGCCGCGCGGATTCCCTCTTGCCCCGCGGTGTAGTTGAGCATTGCCGGGACGCGGCGCGCGCCGGTGATTGCGAGCACCATCGCCATCGTCACGGTGGCATTGGGCAAGAGCAGGCCCACCCGCTCGTCGGGTGCCGTAAGGCGGCGCACGATGCGTTGCAGGCCCAATGCGGATTTGAGCAGCGAACCGTAGCTCTCCTCGACCAGCCGCAGGTCCTCGACCAGCTTGTAGCGGCGCCCGAAATTGCGCACGTTGTGCAGGAACGATTCGTAGATGGTCACCGCGGGCCGGGTCGCGACGACCATCTCCTGCAGGACACGGCGCATCGCTTCGCCCGATTTGCGCCGGCGGATCTTGGCGGTTTCGCCTTCGGGCATCGCCATCGTGCGTGGCGCCAGGACGTGCAGGGACAGGCGCGGCAGCAAGCTGCGCGGATACACGCCGGCAAGCCGGCTGAAGTAGGTCTGCGATGCGCCCTCGATCCGGACCGGCACGACCGTCGCGCCCGTGCGCGTTGCCAGGAAAGCCGAGCCGTCGTAGACCTTCATCAGGGAGCCGGTGACGGTGATGCGGCCCTCCGGAAAGATGGCCACCGGTTCGCCCGACTCGATCAGGCGAAGAATCTGCTTCATCGCCAGCGGATTCGTCGGATCGACTGCAAGATGCTTGACCCTGCGCAGGAAAATCGAGAACCAGAAGTTGCGCGCGATTTCCGTGTGGACGACGTAGGTGGCGTCGACCGGCAGGAAGAGTCCCAGGAGGATGCCATCGAGAAAGCTTTCGTGATTGGCCACGATCAAGGTCTTCTCGAACTTCACGCCGTGGTGCAGTCCGGTCACGCGCACGCGGAACAACAGCCGCAAGACCGTGCGTACAAGCGCTAGCAGCATGTGATTTCCCGAATCGGATAAAGAAAGTGGCGGCGCCTTATCGCGTGTTTATCCGCGTCACCGGGCGACGCCGTCGAATACCGTGCGGAGCAGGGGGCTTTCTAGCACGCTCGCCGGCGTTACGGTGCGCCGCTGCCACGGAATCCGGCCCAGGTACCAAAGGCGCCAGAAGGCCAGTGACACCGACGGGCGCTGGGCGAGCAATTCCGAAAAACTCTGCACCGTGCCGACGAGTTCGCCGGTCGCTTCCGCAAGTACCTCGCGAACGTAGCGCGAGCAGAACTGGCGCCGCGACTCCAGATTGAACCCCGTGTCGTAAAAGATTCGAACGCGTCGCCGGACCGCACGCTCGATGGCCATCTTTTGTGCGCCGTCCAGTTCCCGGTGCAGCCGGGTCACTGCGAGGCGGCCGCCTTCGGAACGCCTGACAAATCGCTGCAACGGTGTGACCGCGGTCATGGGAATTCGACTCTCCGCGACCTCGACGCCCTCGGGCCCTGCCTGCACAACGATCCCCACGTGATTGCTCCAGGAGCCGGTGTGGGCGGCGACCTGGCGAAACGGCGGATGCGCAATCCGGATGAAGACCAGGTCTCCGACCTGCATGCTTGCCGCCAGACTTTCGACGCTTCGCGTTTGTGTCTGTTCGAAAGTGCCGCCCATTGCGAATCTCCGTGTGTCGTTTTGCGATAGGGGCAGTGTGCACGGGGTATACGAAATTGCCACTTTCATCTGTTAGAGTTGCAAATATCCTCCTGGAATGTATCGAAAATCGATACCAATTCATGACCGAAGTCGCCCAGATCGTCATCACGCTCAAGCGCCAGCTCAAGAGCCGTGGCATGACCTACCGCGAGCTCGCGCGGGGCCTGGGTATCTCGGAGCCCAGCGTCAAGCGCTTGTTTGCGAGCAGTCATCTCTCCGTGGACCGCCTCGCGGCGATCGCCAACCTCCTGGATCTGACACTGGCCGAGCTCACGGCTTTGGCGGCCGCGGCCACGCCCAAACTCCATACCCTCAAGCGCGAGCAGGAGGCGCAACTCGTCGGCGACAAGAAGCTTCTGGTCATCGCCGTCTGCGTGTTGAATCAATGGACGGTCGAGGAAATCCTCGAAGCGTTTCAGATCTCGCGCGCGGAGTGCATCAAGCGCCTCGTGCTTCTCGACCGCATGGGCTTGATCGAACTTCTGCCGGGCAACCGCGTGCGCGCCAAGATCGCACGTGACTTCGACTGGCTGCCCAACGGTCCGATCCACGAATTCTTTCGCAGCGAAGGGCGCGCGGATTTCCTGAACGCTCCGTTTGGCGCGAGTTCCGAGTCCGCGGAGTTCGTACAGGGGATGTTGACACGCGCCGCGCAGGCTCAGCTGCAGCAGGAATTGCGCCGCTTGCGCCAGCGCTTTGCGCTCCTGCACGAGGAAAGCGTTCCGGCGCCCCTCAGCGAGCGCTTTGCCGTCGGGATGATGCTGGCAATGCGTCGCTGGGAACCGCTCGTATTCAAGGCCCTGCGCCGCGAATCCTCGGGCACACGTGGGGCCGGGAAGGATTGAGACGGCGCAGCGGACTTATCCCGCGTTGTGTGCCTGCGCCGTCTTGAATGCGGGTCGCGACACGATGCGATCGATGTAATCGATCAAGGGTTGTGACTTGGGCATCATGGGGCTTTGTGCGAAGAGTGCAAAGGTGGTGCCGTACAGGACGTCGAGCGCGCTGAACTCCGCGCCCAGCATGTACGGTGCCGTTGCGAGCCGTCGAATGATCGTCGCCAAGGACTCGTCGATGGGCACCCAGCCCGCGGTCACGCGCGGCACCTCGACGTTCAGGTACCGGGACATGAAAGCCGGTTCCAGCACACCGGTGTAATAGCTCAACCACGAAAGGTATTCGCCGCGCTTCGGGTCGCCGACAAGGGGCCCGAGGCGCCTTTGCGGAAACCGGTCCGTGAGGTACAGGGCGATTGCGGGTGACTCGAACACGGTCACGTTGCCGTCGGTGATCACCGGGACCTTGCCGTGCGGGTGGGGATTGGCGGGGTCGGCCGAGCCACCGCCATCGCTCGTGCGCGTCGTGACGCGATGGATCTCATACGGCGTCCCGAGCTCCTCGAGCAGGAAGATGAAGCGGGTCGAGCGTGTCTTCGGACAGTGGAAGAGCGTGATCACGTTCATTCCCTCCGATGCGGGGCACCTGGTGTCATTCTGGCATGGAAGTGCCTGTGCGCAAGCGCAGACCGGCCTTTTCAAATCTTTACGACTCGCTAACCGCGATTTACGCGGGCCGCCCGAATAATGAATTGCCCGATCCTGGGTGAACGATTCGGAAGCGGCGGGAATGTTGCAGATCATGCTGGTGGCAAACCATCAATCGGATACGGAACACCTCATTGACAAGTTGATGCTCGAGGAGGACATCTCGGTCGTCGCGGATGTCGCCGACTTCGACCAGGCGGTGCGGGCCGTCTGCGCGCACAAGATCGATCTCGTTCTCGTTTCGTTGAGCCGCGTCTGGTACCAGGACGTCGAATTCATCCGTGACCTCAAGACGATCCGTCCTTCCATGAAATTCCTCGTCGTCTCCACGGAGCGCCAGGCCTCCGCGGCGCTGCGGGCATTGCATGCCGGCATCGACGGCTTCCTCGTTCGCGACGACCCCGTCGAGGACCTGGTCGCGGCCATGCGCGTGCTGGCGAGCGGCCGCCGCTACGTCTGTCCCAGCGTCGCGCACCAGATCGCGATGAATTTGCTGGTCGCGCGTCCCCTGCCCAGGAGACGACTGGCTTCCTAGTTGCCGCAGCGATCCACCCACCGCATCAAAGGTAGCTGAGCCACCAGTCGCGCCGCCGCGACTTCACGGAGGCAACCCAGCGGCAGAACGGGTACATGACGATCACGACGCAGATCCAGACGAGGTACACGCCTGCCAGCGGCAATCCGTAGCCGGTCTTCGGGTACATCATGTTGATCGTCAGGAACTGGCTGGCATCGAATCCCTGAGCCACTCCCAGCAGGATGCTGCAGGCGTGGATCAGGTAAAAGTGGACGATGTAAAAGGCGAAGGGAACGCGGCCGAACGTCACGAAGACCGATTTGACGGTGGCCTGCACGCGATCCGCGTAGGAACAAAGGATGGCGGCCGGCCCCAAGGTGGCGAGCAGGTACAGCAGGCTCGGCGGATATTTCGTGACGTTCAGGAAACTCATCACCGAACGCGCGACGTCGCCATCGACGGCTTTCCAGGTGTGCCAGTCGCCGTACAGGTTGGGCGCGCGCAGGATTACGAAGGCGGCGATCATCGCGATCCCGGCGCGGCGCAGGATCGCGTCGCGGTACTGGGGCGCCTTCTCGAAGATGCCCGCAATGCCGAAGCCCGTCAGGATGACCCCGATCCAGGGCAAGGGCGGATAGGCATTGAGGATGAGGTCAGGACCGATTCGGACGGAGGTTTGCGAATGCAGTCCTGCCCAGAGTGGCTGGGATGCGTCCCGGATGTTGTTCGCGGGCCAGAAAGAGTCGAGCAGATTGTGCGCGATCACGATGGCCAGTCCGATCCACAGGCAAGGGGCGCGTCCCAGGAACTGCGCGCCTGCGAGCACGATCATGCTGACCCCGATCGCCCACAGTACCTGGAACACGATGATGATCGTCCCCTGCATCGTGGCAATTCCGAACGGCGCGAAGGTCAGTGCCGTCGAAACGACGAACCATTCGATGAAAATCAGCCAGAGTCCGCGCTTGAGCAGGAAGCCGCCCAGTTCCGACCGCGACTTGCGCGCAGACATCAAGCCGGCGCTGGTGCCGGCCAACAGCACGAAGACCGGCGCACAGAAATGCGTGATCCACCTTGTGGCGAATAGCGCCGGCCCGACGTTGGGATCCGACATCGGGTCCTGCATCGAGCCGAGCATGAAGTAGTCGCGAACGTGATCCAAGGCCATGATCACGATGATCACGCCCCGCAGGAAATCAATCGAGTCGAGCCGATAGGAACGTGCCGAGACCGCCGCGGGTTTCACCGCCGGCGCGGCACGGGTTCCGGTACTCGACTCGGAAGGCAGTACGACTGTGCTCACCCCTTCTCCTTGGGACGTCGTGCGTCCGCGCCCTGGCGCGCGTGCAAGCGACGGACCGACTCGGCCTGCGCCGGCAGCCCCAGGTCATTCGCGCGATACGCTGCCTGCTTTCTGGTTGCCAAGTCGATCGTCACGCTGTCGTCCGGTGCCTTGACGCCGACACCGTCGCTGGCCGAATGATATTCAATCCGCAGTTGCTGCGGCCCGACCACGATCCTCAGGTAGCCGTAGTGGGTGTCGTCGTAGTTCTCGAAGGTCACCGCGTCATCGGTCGCGGTCTTTGCCTGGAAGATTTGTGGCACGCGCAAGGTCCCGCCGGCGGGCGCCTTGAGCTTCACGAGGTTGTGTCCGCCGTTGCCGCAGGTCACGTAGGCAATGTCGGTCCCGTCCGCGCGATGGCGCGTGTAGCGCTGGTAGGAATGCGCGTGTCCGGCCAGCACCGCATGGGGCCAGACCCCCACTTGGGCGCAGACGGCGTCCATTTGCTGGCGCATCGCAAGGCTCGAGGAATGCTGGCCGCCGATGGCATACGCAGGATGGTGATGCGCGAACAGGAGCGCGCCGGCGTAGTTCTCGTCCTTGACCCGCTGCAGGGCCGCTTGCAGGAACGAGAGCTGCGTCGTGCCGATATTCGCGTCGCTGATGACGCCGGGATCTTCGAGCGTATTGCTGTAGAGGACCAGCACGCGCACGAACGGCGCATCGAAGGTGAAGAAGACCCCGGGCTGGATCTGCGCGGTGCGCGACAGGCCCCCGGCTTCCGGGGTGACGACGAAGCCGCCGCTTGGGTCGGAGCAGAAATTGCGCAGGTAGGCCGCGAGACTGGTGGCGTGCGCCAGAGGCGAGATCATGCCGTCGTGATTGCCGGCCGCTGCGAGCACGGGGGCCGGATAGTTGCGGTAGGGTTCGTAGAACTGGTCGTAGTAGTACTGGGTCTCGCCGAAGTTGTAGACGATATCCCCCAGAAGCAGGCAGAACTGGGGCAGCTCCGTCGCGGCCGGTTCCTGGAAATCGCCCACCATCTTGTCGGTGACTTCGTTCTGGGTCGTGGGGCCACGCACGCTGCCGCAATCGCCGGTCGCATGGAAGACGAGCTGGCCGTTGCTCGTGATGGCCTGGATGGCATTGGCATTGCCACCGAAGACGTCGGCGAGCGTCAGCAAGGGCTCCGCACCGCTCGCGCGCGGCGCCGGGAACGGCAGGGGTACGAGCTTGTGCTCCTTGTTGAGCTCGTCGATCAGTTTGTAGGCGTCCGCATCGGATGGGTGTGTCACCTTGAACACCGTCGGATCCGCGGTCGGCTGCGGCTGCGCGAATACCGGCCCATCCAGATCACGGCCACCTGCGTTCATCGGTACCTTCGAAGTCTTGCTTGCCATGGTCCTCGTCCTTGCGGCTTGCCCTTGCGCTTCATGTCCCGAACCCGGCCGCGCGGAACTGCTCGAGCAGCCAATCACGCAGCATTTTCACTTCCGGCCGATTGCGCGTTCGTGAATTCTCGACCAGCACGATGCGGTATCCCGTCAGCAGGCGCTTGGACGAAAAGGGCGCGACCAATTGCCCCGTGCACACCAAGTCGGAATAAAACGGCGATTGCGCCAGCGCCACGCCCTGCCCGCGTGCCGCGGCGTGAATCGATTGGTCCGAGTAGCCCACGAACAACATGCCGGCCTTGCCGCGCTGCCCCGGGTCGACACCGGCGAGTTCGAACCACGACTCCCAGCTGTTGGGGTCGTTGGGCATGCGCGAATCGATGTCGATGAGGGGCATTTGCAGCAAATCCAGCGGGGCGATCGCCTCGGATCCGAAGCGCTTTTGCAATTCCGCGGTCAGCACCGGCGTGACATCTTCGTCGAGCAGGAAGATCGAGTCCGCGGGTGCACGCTCCGGGCGGCAGCGTCGCAACGCGATGTCGACGCCTTCGCGCTCCAGGTCGACCATATGGTCGCTCGCATCGATGCGGATTTCCAACTCGGGATGGGCCCGCTGGAAGGATGCGAGATGCGGTACCAGCCACAAGGACGCGAAGGACTGGTAGGTGGTGACCACGATGCGGGGCACCGATGCCACGCCCCGGATGCGGTCGACGACCCGGTCGATCGCAACGATGCCCTCGCGCGCCGCGCGGTAGAGCTGTTCGCCGGCGGGGGTGAGCGCGAGCGCTCGTGTGCGACGCAGGAACAGGCGATTGCCGACTTCCTGTTCCAGGCCGGCGATCTGGCGACTGATCGCCGATTGCGTCAGGTGCAGTTCTTCGGCAGCGAGGGTGAACGACAGGTGGCGCGCGGCGCTTTCGAATCCGCGCAGCCCCGCCAGACCCACCGGCCTGCGCTTGGCGCGTACCGGCGGGCGGGGGACAGGGCTCGATTCTCGAGGTACGGGTTTGCGGTGGCTGGGCGCTCGTGCCATGCATGCAGTTTACGCATGTATCGCCAAAGCACCAGCCGCTCCGAACAGCACGGATACGGGGATCAGGATTGCCAGCGCGTAGACAATGCCGTCGAGCAGGTTGCGGTCGTATTCCCGGAAGAGCCGCAGGGGTGCATTCATGATGTTTCTCCTTTCGCGTGAGGACTCCACGATGCCGTTCCGGCGGGCGTGGAACAAACGAAAAGGAGGAACTCCATGCATGCGTTTCTTGCATGTATGGTGCGGCACGCACGTTGCGGCACGCAGGGCGCGAGTGGGAAAGTCCCCATGCGAACGCACGGATATGCCTTGCGCAGCGACGCAACACGACCTAGATTGCATGTGACATGGAATTCAAGGACTACTACGCCACATTGGGCCTGGAGCGCAGCGCGAGCCAGGACGACGTGAAGCGCGCGTATCGCAAGCTTGCGCGCAAATACCATCCGGACGTCAGCAAGGAACCGAATGCGGAGGCGCAGTTCAAGGAGGTCGGCGAGGCCTACAAGGTCCTGAGCGACCCCGAAAAACGCGCGGCGTACGACGTGGTCGGCAATCGCTATGGGCAGGGTCAGGAATTTTCCCCGCCACCCGGGTGGCAGGAGGGCTTCACGTTTCGCGGGGATCCCGTCGATGGCGCCGAGGAAATCGACGCAAGCGAATTCTTTCGCACGCTATTCGGCCGCATGGGAAGAGGACCGGGCGCACGTGGACCGGGTGGGCGCGGTCAGGCGGCCGGCCATCGTGGCGTGAATCTGCGCGGCGAGGACCGCCACGCGAAGATCGAGATTGAACTGGTCGATGCGTACCGCGGTGCGCACCGCACGATCGCGCTGCGTACGCCGGTTGCCGATGGCCAGGGCAATTGGACCGTCGAGGAACGGCATCTGGAAGTCGACATTCCCAAGGGCGTGCGCGAAGGCCAGCACCTGCGCCTCGCGGGCCAGGGCGAACCGGGGTTCGGCGAGGGCCCCGCGGGCGACTTGTACCTGGAAATCACCTTCGCGTCGCATCCGCGCTTTCGCGTCGATGGCCGCGACGTCTACCTCGACCTCCCCGTGTCGCCCTGGGAGGCCGCACTTGGCGCGACGGTCGCGGCGCCTACGCCCGATGGCAAGGTCGAGATCGGCGTGCCTGCGGCTTCGTCGTCGGGACGAAAACTGCGGCTCAAGGGCAAGGGCATTCCCGGCTCGACGCCGGGCGACTTGTATGCCGTGCTCGAAATCGTCACGCCACCCGCGGATTCGCAGGAGGCCAAGGACGCGTACGAGGCACTCGCGCGCGCCTTGCCGAAATTCGATCCGCGCGCATCCCTGGAGGCCTGATCGCCATGGCGCAAATCGCAAAGCCCGTCGTCGTCGAAGAGGAAATCCGCTTCAGCCTGGCCGAACTCAGCTGCGCCTGTGGCGCGACCCAGACGCAGATCACCTTGCTGGTCGAGGAGGGCGTGCTGCAGCCCGTCGGCGACGGGCCGGAGCGCTGGTTTTTCCATGGCGCATCGCTGCGCCGCGCTCGCGTCGCATTGCGCCTCGGGCGCGACCTGGAAATGTCGCCCTCCGGCACTGCGGTTGTCCTGGAATTGCTCGATGAAATCCAGGATTTGCGCGCTCGATTGCGGCGCGTGGGCATCCGCTGACGCAGCAAGGTCGCGAGAGGAAAAGCCAGTGGGAGGAGCGATTGCGTAGCTGCAAATTGCCCGGGGGCGTCGACGTACCGGTCCTGGGCCTGGGAACCTGGCGCATGGGCGAAAGGCCAGGCCAGCGCGGTGCCGAGGTATCCGCGATTCGCGCTGCCCTGTCGATGGGCTATCGGCTGATCGATACGGCGGAAATGTATGGCGAAGGCGCCGCCGAATCGGTGATCGGCGAGGCCCTCGGTGACGCCTCGCGCAGCGGCGAATTGCATCGGGAAGACGTATTCCTGGTCAGCAAGGTCTATCCGCATAACGCGAGCCGCAAGGGCATGGCCGAGGCCTGCGATCGCAGCCGCTCGCGCCTGGGCGTCGATCGGATCGACTTGTACCTGCTGCACTGGCGCGGCCAGTTTCCCTTGCATGAAACCTGCGAGGCGATGCTGGCGCTGTGCGAGCAGGGACGCATCGGGCTTTGGGGCGTGAGCAATTTCGACCTGCAGGACATGCAGGAATTGCGCGAGGTGGAGAAGGCCCTGGGAATCGCGCCGGCGAGCGCACATTCCTGCGCGACCAACCAGATCTACTACTCGGTCAGTGCGCGCGGATCGGAGTTTCGCCTGCAGCCCTGGCAGCGTACGCAGGGCATATCGTTGATGGCGTACAGCCCGATCGACCAGGGCGCGTTGCGCGCGCAGCCCGTCCTGGCCGATATCGGCAAACGCCACGGCGCCACCGCGGCGCAGGTTGCGCTCGCTTGGGTACTGCGCCAGGAAGGCGTCATCGCCATTCCCAAAGCGGTGGGCGTGCCTCACCTGCGCGAGAATTTCGCGTCATCGTCGCTCGTCCTGACGGCCGAGGATCTTGCGCAAATCGATCGCGACTTCCCGCCACCGACGCGCAAGTCGCCGCTGGCGGTCTTGTAGTCTTCAGCGGATTGGTACGACTGCCGCCATCAAGTCCTGCGCGATCGCGCGCCAGGACCGCTTGAGCGCTTCCGCGCGCACCTGACGCCGGTCGCGTTGCAGGGCACCCAGGCACGCCGTGCGCAAGTCGCGATCGAGCACGCCGCTTACGCCCGGGTTGACGACATTTGCGGGACCCGCCTCCGGGTACGCAGCTACCGGACATCCGCAGGCCATGGCTTCCAGCATGACCAGGCCGAACGTATCCGAACGGCTCGGGAATACGAAGACATCGGCCGCGTCGTAGAACGCGGCAAGCTGTTCGTGCGACTGCTTGCCCAGCCAATGTACGTCGGGATAACGCGCTTGCAGGCGCGCGCGCTCCGGGCCGTCGCCGACGACGACACGCGATCCGGGCAGGTTCAGTTCCAGAAAGGCGCCGAGATTTTTTTCCGGCGCAACCCGGCCCACGTACAGGAAGATCGGGCGTGGCAGATGGGCGAGGCGGTCGCGCAAGCCCGGCTGGAACAGCCGGCCGTCCACGCCACGGCTCCACAGGAGCGTGCGCTCGATGCCCGCCGAACGCAGTTCGCCCCGCAACTCGTCGGTCGGCACCAGTACCGCGCGCGAATCGCGATGGAAGTAGCGCAGCACCGCCATCGTCAGCGCAGCCGGAATGCCGAAGCGCGCCTTCAGGTAGTCGGGAAATCGCGTGTGATAGGACGTCGTGAACTTCCATCGATTGCGGCGGGCGAAAGCCCGCGCCGCCCAACCAAGCGGTCCTTCGGTGGCGATGTGCAAGGCCCAAGGGACGAGCGAGCCCAGGCTGCGCCGGAAATGGCGCGCGGGTTCCGTGGAAAGCAGGATGTCGGGTTCTCCGGGCGCGGGCACGCCACGCGAACCGCCGGGGTGAATCACGCGCAAATCCACCCCTAGCGCGTTCAACTCGCGCTGCATGTAGGTCCACGTCTGCACGACGCCGTTGACCTGCGGGTGCCAGGCGTCCGTCACGAGGACGAGCTGGCGCGGGACAAGCCGGCGCGTGCTCCTGGAGGGGCAGTCATCGCGCATGTTGGCTCCATTTTGTGCGCTGCGGATGACATCCGTACGACGACCGCATTGGCGGATACACTCGCGCCCATGAGGGCACAGAACATCCTGGAAACGGTCGGCAATACGCCGCACCTGCGCCTGGGGCGGCTGTTCGGCAGCCGCATCGAGGTCTGGACCAAACTCGAGCGCAGCAATCCCGGCGGAAGCATCAAGGACCGCATCGGGATCGCCATGATCGAAGACGCCGAGGCCCGTGGAATCCTGCGCAAGGGCTCCGTGATCGTCGAGCCGACCTCGGGCAACACGGGCATCGGGCTTGCCATGGCGGCTGCGGTGAAGGGTTATCGCCTGATCCTCACCATGCCCGATTCAATGACCGTCGAACGCCGCCGCTACCTGCGCGCGCTTGGCGCAGAGATCGTGCTGACGCCGCGCGAGCAGGGGATGACCGGTTCCATCGAGCGCGCGCAGGCGATCGCGGCGGAAATCCCCAACAGTTGGATTCCCCAGCAATTCGAAAATCCGGCCAACGTCGCCGTGCATGCACGCACGACGGCGCAGGAAATCATCGCGGATTTTCCCGAGGGAATCGACGCGCTCATCACCGGGGTCGGCACCGGCGGCCACATCACCGGGGTCGGCGCGACGCTCAAGAAGCAATTTCCCCACATCCGCGTCTTCGCGGTCGAACCCGCCGCTTCACCCGTGATTTCGGGTGGTCAGAAGGGGCCGCACCCGATCCAGGGCATTGGCGCCGGTTTCATTCCGAAAAATCTCGACCGCAGCGTGCTCGACGGCGTCATCCTCGTCGAAGCGAGCGAGGCCTACGAGTACGCGGTGCGCGCGGCGCGCGAGGAAGGTCTTTTCATCGGAATTTCCTCGGGAGCATCCTTGGCTGCGGTCGCCAAAAAGGCGCCCGAGCTCGCACAAGGCAGCCGCGTCCTCACGTTTACCTACGACACGGGCGAGCGCTACCTGTCGGTCGACGGCTTGTTTGCCGCCTGAGGCACTGCGCCGCCGCTCGAATGGGCGAGTTCTCGCAGTCCGGCCTCGACATCGGGGTATGCAAGCCTCAGCTTCAACTCGCGCTTCAAGCGGTCGTTGCGTAGACGGCGCGATTCGCGCAGGAAGGTCATGCGCAATTCGCCGGCCTGTGCCTCGAGTTCCTCCCAGGCGACGCGGCGGGGCCGCGCCAGTCCGAGTCGATCGGCGACCAGATCGAGGTATTCCCCCAGCAGGAGCTGCGTATCGTCGACGACGTTGTAGACCCGGGCCGGCGCGGCGCGGGCCAGCGCCGCGATGCAGGCGCGCGCGAGATCCTCGGCGTGGATGTGATTCGTGACGATATCGCGGCTGCGCTCGGCTACGGGGATGTCTCGTGCGAAGCGCTCGCGGGGCAATCGGTCCGCTGCGTAGATCCCCGGTACGCGCAGGATGCTCGCGCGCCTGCTGCCCGCTCGCAGGCGCCTTTCCGCGTCGAGCCTGCGCTGCGCGCGCTTGTTCATCGCCGATGGAGGCGTTGTTTCCGCGGTCCAGGCACCTTGCCGGTCTCCGTACACGCCGGTCGTGCTGATGTAGACCGTGCGCATGCGTGCTTGCTCCCCACCCGCCATGGGTTCCCCACGGGAAAGCATGGCCGAAAGACGGCGGGAGCGCAGGTCCCGCGTGCCTTCCGGGCTCGTCGGCGCGAGGACGATCACCCGCTGCGCATTTGCGGCCACGCGTCGCACGCGCTGGCTTGCCCTGGGTACGTCGAGGTCCAGGAACATGGGCACGGCACCGGCCGCACGAACGCGCGCGGCACTTGGGGCATTCGTGACCGTACCGACGATGCGGAAGCGATTGCGCAGGCGTGCGACAATCCGCAATCCGATATCGCCACAACCCACAATCAGAAGGCGTGGCCGCCCGAGCCGCAGTGCCTGGCGCGACTTCGGTCGAGACTGCGGACGCGGACGATCAGCGCTCACTGGCTCCGTCATGACGAATTACAAAGTACAGGTCCAGCCGGCCGGCCGGGAATTTGACGCCAGTCCGGAGCAAACCGTACTCGGCGCCGCATTGCAATCCGGCATTACTCTGCCGCACGGTTGCAAGAATGGCGCTTGCGGCTCGTGCAAAGGCAAAGTGCTTTCCGGCAGCGTCCACCATTCCGCACATTCACCCACCGCGCTGACGCCACAGGAAGAAGCAGCCGGCATGGCGCTCTTCTGCAGTGCCCATCCCGCATCGGACCTCGTGATCGAGGTGCGCATCGCTGCGGCGCTCGACGGCGTCGTTCCGCGCAAGATGCCCGCGCGTGTCGAGCGCATCGAGCGGGTCGGCACCGACGTCGCACTGTTGAGCGTCAAGCTTCCGGCCTCCGAGCACATGCTGTATCGCGCGGGCCAATACGTGGATTTTATCCTTGGCAACGGCGTGCGCCGCAGCTATTCGATCGCAACCGTGCCGGGGAGCGGTGGTCCGCTCGAATTCCACGTGCGCCACATGCCCGGCGGCAGGTTCACGGATGCCTTGTTCGGCAAGGCGACGCCAGGCATTCAAGAGCGTTCGATCCTACGGGTGGAAGGTCCGCTGGGCACTTTCTATTTGCGCGATGAGGATGTCGAGCCTATCGTCCTGCTCGCGAGTGGAACCGGCTTTGCGCCGATCAAGGCCATCGCGGAAACCATCTTCCAGCGTGGCCTGAACCGCGACGATGCCGTGAGCGGCCGGCGCGCGCGTCCCGTCGTGTTGTATTGGGGGGGACGCAAGCAATCAGACCTGTACCTCGACGGGCTGCCGCGACGCTGGGAACGCGAACAGGAGAATTTCCGCTACGTTCCCGTTCTGTCCGAGGCGAGCGACGATGCGCAGTGGACCGGCAGGAGGGGCTTCGTGCACCAGGCCGTGATGGAGGACCTGCCCGATCTCTCCGGGCACCAGGTCTACGCATGCGGCGTGCCGATCATGGTGCAGTCTGCCCATCGCGATTTCGTCGCACAGTGCAATTTGCACGAGGACAATTTCTTCTCCGACGCGTTCGTCACGGGCGCGGATCTCGCCGCGGCAGCGCAAGGGCCGACTTACTGATTGCTGCGCCGCGCCATTTCATGCGCGGCGTTGCTTTCCTCCCCGGCAGCGCGGGTGCGGTTGCGGCCAATGTCACCGAGGTGTCAGAATGCGCGCTGCCCGCGGGCGGCCCCGGCCTTTCCTCAGTCCCGCGGATTGCATGAAAACGAAAACAAGTGTGGCCGCCACGTAATCCCGGCGATGGCGGTAATGCAAGGAGAAGCATTATGCGTATTGCTACCGCCCTGGGGCTGGGCGTCGTCGCGGCAGGTTTGCTTACGGCATGTGATGACGGCACTGCACCGATCGCACCGAACACCAGCACGACCCCCGGTACCCTGATCGAAAATCCACCGCTGCGCGTTGCCTCACTGACGCAGGCGGCACTCGTCGCGCAATTCAGTGCGACGACATCCGGCCAGCAATTGCTGCAACTGGCCGGTACGCCCAAGTGTGGCGTCGACTTCCACTACATCCAGTACCAGACGGTTGGTGGCGCCGGCGAGTCCGCCACGGCTTCCGGCGCCTTGATGATTCCGACTGGCGGGACGGGTTGCACAGGCGCGCGCCCTATCGTGCTGTATGCACACGGCACCGCGGCGACGAAGGGCTACAACATCGCCAATATCACGGACAGCACGAATGAAGCCTGGAGCGAGAGCGCGCTGATCGCCGCGCTGTTCGCGGCGCAGGGCTACATCGTGGTCGCTCCCAACTACGCGGGCTACGACAGTTCCTCGCTGTCCTACCATCCGTACTTGAATGGCACGCAGCAATCGACCGAGATGATCAATTCGCTCGAGGCTGCCCTTTCCGGCCTGCCCAATACCGCTGCCGGTGCAAGCACGAAGTCCGACGGGCTGCTGCTCTTGACCGGATATTCGCAAGGCGGCTACGTCGCGATGGCGACACACAAGGCGATCCAGACGACGCCGATCACCGGGATCACACTGTTGGCGTCTGCACCGATGTCGGGTCCGTACGCGCTCGAAGCCTTCGGCGACACGATCCTGTTCGGGAATGTGGATCTCGGTTCGACCGAGTTCCTGCCTTTGATGACGACCAGCTACCAGAACTCGTACGGCAACGTATACACGTCGACCAGCCAGGTCTACAGCTCGACGTATGCGACAGGCATCGACACCTTGCTGCCCAATGCGGTTTCCTTCGAGACCTTGGTTTCCGAAGGCAAGTTGCCCTTGTTGGCGCTTTTCGATTGCAGCCCGCCTTCGACCGGAATCTCGGCCCTGGATGCGGACCTGGCGCCGCCCAGCGGCTGCGGAAGCGCGGCCACCGCGGCGACCGGCTTCGGTACGCCCGCACTCATGAACGACACGGCGCGCATTGGTTATGCCCTCGATGCCTGGAGCAATCCGGACGGCGGCTTTCCGCCCAATGGGGACACGACACCTCCGGCGGGCGCCTACCAGCTCGCGACCAGCCCGACCTTCGGACTGCGCGTGGACCTCAAGAAGAACGACATGCGCACCTGGATCCCCACCGGCGCCGCGCCGATCCTGATGTGCGGAGGCCACGACGACCCGACCGTGTTCTTCGCTTCGAACACGGGAGTGATGGAAGGCTTCTGGCCGTCGGCCCTGTTCTCGGCCCAGGCAGTCACGGTGCTCGACGTCGATCCGGACACGGGCTCCGGCATCGCAACGACCGTTGCGAATGTCGCGGCAACCGTTTTCGCGACCGACCTTGCGGCCAGTGCGAGCGCGACCAAGATCGCCACCGATATCGAGACGGCCGTCATCGGGACCTACCCGAGTTATTTCACGATCACGGCCTCAGGTGCCACTCCCAATTCCGCGCAGGGTGTGCTGGTCGAGGAGATCGCGGGCGTGGCCGCTGAAACCGTTCTGACCGAATACGCGGCCGGCGTGACTTCTCCCAGCACGATGGGGACGGACGTAGCTACCGCGATTGAAGAGAACTATCACGGCAGCCTGGTGCCGCCCGCGTGCGGTACGGCGGTGCAAGGCTTCTTTGCGCAAATTCTCGCGCTCGCGGGGGTCTGAAAAATGAAAACCAACAAGCGCATGACCTCGCTCCGGCTTGCTCTCGCATGTGTGTCTTCCTGCTTCGCAGGCGGTGCTTTCGCGGCTGACGCACCTGCGGCACCCGCGACCGACATGGCGGCGCCGCCGCCGAGCTCGTCCAGCGACGTCGACAAGAATACGGTTCGCCTCGGCTACTACTTCGTGCACTATTCGGCCAGTGCCGCCAACCTGTCGGGTCCCTTCACGCCGGCAGGCATCAATTTGCGCGTGGAGAACGTCAATACGCCTTACTTCGCGTACCTGCGCAGGCTGGCGCCGCATTGGGAACTGGAGCTCGCAGCCGGCGTTCCGCCGAAAACGAAGACCTATGGCGTCGGCCCGAACTACCTGGGCTCCGTGCCGTTCAACGGCCAGGAAGTGGCGACGGCGAAGTGGTTCTCGCCGACGGTGCTGCTGGAATATGTGTTTTGCGACGAGCACGCGGCGTTGCGGCCGTACGTCGGCGCGGGCCTTAATTACACGCACTTCTACGATCGCCAATCCACCGCTGCGGGAAACGCCGCTAACGGCGGACCGACGTCGACGGGTCTGAACGATTCCGTTGGTCCTGCCGCCACCGCCGGCCTGTCCTACCATCCTTTGCCGCATTGGGAAGTGATGGGTTCGTTCTCGATTGCCCGGGTGAAGAGCGACTACGACTCGGATACGGCCGGCATCCAGCGCCGCACGACGGTCGACTTCCATCCGACTACCTGGGTGCTGGGCGTCGGCTATTCCTTCTAGCTTTCACCCTCTCCCCCGACGCCTCTCCCGCGATTGACGCGGGAGGGGTAGTCAGACTTCGCCCAGGTAGGCCTCGCGCACCTTCGGGTCGTGCAGCAGCGTCTTGGCATCGCCCGATAGAGTCACTTCGCCGGAATCGAGCACATAGGCTCGATTGGCTGCTTCCAGGGCGAGCTTGGCGTTCTGCTCCACCAGCAGGATCGGGATTGCGCGCTGGGAAGCGGCGCGGATCACGTCGAAGATTTTTTCCACCATGATCGGCGACAGGCCCATCGAGGGTTCGTCGAGCAGCAGGAGCTTGGGGCGGCTGAGCATCGCGCGTGCCATCGCAAGCATCTGTTGTTCACCTCCGGAGAGATTTCCCGCCAGCTGGGTCGCGCGTTCCTTCAGGCGCGGAAAGGTGTGGTACTGCTCCTCGAGCTCGGCCGCAACGGCCGCGTGGTCGTTGCGCGCGTACGCACCCATGAGCAGGTTCTCCCTGACCGTCATGCGCGTGAAAATGCCGCGGCCTTCCGGGACCATGACGAGGCCGCGGCGCAGCAGTTCGTGCGCCGCAAAGGACCTCGCGTCCCGGCCATCGTATTCGATCCTCCCGGACGAAGGCAGCAATCCGGTGATCGCACGCAAGGTCGTCGTCTTGCCCGCGCCGTTGGCGCCGATCAGCGCGACGAGCTCGCCCGGACCGATTTCCAGGTCGATGCCCTTGACGGCATGAATGCCGCCGTAGGAGACCCGCAGGCCGGCGATACGCAGGATCGCTTGCGAAGCTGCTGCAGGCGATGGCGCCTGCGCGGTTGCCGGAACGTCGCTCACGCGGCCTCGTGCGCCGGGCCCAGGTACGCCTCGATCACGGCGGGATCGCGCTGCACCTGCGAAGGGGCACCGACCGCGATGACGCGACCCTCATCGAGCACCGTCACGCAATCGCACAAGCCCATCACGAGCTTGACGTCGTGTTCGATCAGCAGGATCGTGACGCCGTCGGCGCGGATGCGTTCGAGCAGCTTGCGCAACTCCAGCTTCTCGGTGGCGTTCATCCCGGCCGCGGGCTCGTCGAGCGCGAGCAACTTGGGGTCGGTGGCGAGCGCACGCGCGATTTCCAGCCGGCGTTGGTCGCCATACGACAGGGTGCGGGCCAAGGAATCCTGGTAGCGCGCGATGCCCACATATTCGAGCAGTTCCAATGCGCGCGCGCGGATGCGCGCTTCCTCTTCACGCGCCGCGCGTGTGCGCAAGACCGCGGCAAGGGCGCCGCAATGCGTCCGCACATGGCGCCCTACCATCACGTTCGCGAGTGCCGACATGTCGGGAAACAGGCGGATATTCTGGAACGTCCGTGCAATTCCAGCGGCCGCAACGAGATGAACCGCCGTCGGCTCGTAAGGTGCGCCATCGAGCTGGAAGCTGCCCGTATCCGGCCGTACGAGGCCGGTGATCACGTTGAAGAAGGTCGTCTTGCCGGCGCCGTTGGGACCGATCAGGCCGTAGATCTGGCCGCGCCCGATCCGCATCTGCACGTCGCGCAATGCCTGCAGCCCACCGAAACGCTTGCTGATACCGCCTACCAGCAGCAGATCCGCCTCGGCCATCAAACTTCCTTCGCCGAGGTAACGATGGCAACGCCCGGCTGTGGCGAAGGCCACAGGCCCTTGGGCCGGTACAGCATGATGGCGACCAGCGCCAGGCCGTAGAGCAGCATGCGCAGCACTTCCGTATCGATCACGATGTGCCCGAACAATTGCTCTTGCAAGGGTCCCACCGTGTGACGCAGCACTTCGGGGAATACCGAGAGCAGGATGGCGCCGAAGATCACGCCGGGGATATGACCGAGCCCGCCGAGCACGATCATCGACAGCACGATGACCGATTCCATCAGCGAAAACGATTCCGGAGAAACGAAGCCCTGGAAAGAAGCGAACAGCGAACCGGATACGCCGCCGAATGTGGCTCCGAGGGCAAATGCCAGCAGCTTCACGTTGCGCACATGGATGCCCATGGCGCGCGCGGCCGTCTCGTCTTCGCGGATTGCCATCCACGCGCGCCCGAGACGCGAATCCTGCAGGCGCAGGCAGACGATCGCGGAGACGGCCGCGACGAGGACGAAGAGGTAGTAGTAGAGCTGCAATCCCGACAGTGTCACGCCCAGGAACGATACGGAATGATCGAAACGCAACGCGCCGATGCGAACCGGGTCGATCAGCGTGATGCCCTGCGGGCCGTTCGTCAGGTTGAGCGGCTGGTTCAGGTTGTTCAGGAAGATCCGGATGATCTCGCCGAACCCCAGCGTGACGATCGCGAGGTAGTCGCCCCGCAACTTGAGCACGGGCGCACCGAGCAGGATGCCGAAGCCCGCCGCGACCGCCGCGCCCAGGGGAATGGTGAACCAGATCGGCACGTGCAGGCCGCCTGGGAAGGCGTGTGCGATCCACGGGAAATTGTCGGTAAGGTGCGGCGAGGCCAGCAGGGCGAAGGTGTAGGCGCCCACCGCGTAAAACGCGATGTAACCCAGGTCGAGCAGTCCCGCGAAACCGACGACGATGTTCAGGCCCAGCGCCAGCATGACGTACAGCGCCGCGAAGCACAGCGTGCGCACCCATGCGGAACCGACGGCGCCAGCCGCCAGGGGCAGCACGAGCAGCACGAGAACGACGGCGACCGTCTTGAGGCGCGAAACCGTTCGATCGTTCATGCGCGGTCGGCCACGCGCTCGCCCAGCAGGCCCGAGGGTCGCAGGATGAGCACCGCGCACAGCACGATGAACGCGAAGACGTCCTGGTAGTTGCTGCCGAACACACCGCCGGTGAGCTGGTCGATGTAGCCGGCACCGAGAGCCTCGATCAGACCCAGCAGGATGCCGCCCAGCATCGCGCCCGGAATGTTGCCGATGCCGCCCAGGACGGCAGCGGTAAAGGCCTTCAGTCCAGGAATGAAGCCCATGTAGAAGTGGGCCACCGAGTACAGCGAGGCGAACATCACACCTGCGACCGCCGCGAGGGCGGCCCCGATCGCGAAAGTCGCGGCGATAACCGCATTGGGATTCACGCCCATGAGGCTCGCGACGCGCGGGTTCTCCGCGGTGGCTCGCATGGCTCGTCCCAGCCGGGTGCGCTGGACCAGCACGAGCAGCGCAACCATGATGACCGCCGACAGTACGATGACGAGGATCTTGGTCGCCGTAACCGTCGCGGGGCCGATCGAGATCGGGTCCGAGGGCAGGAGCTGCGGATAGCTCAGGTGATTGCGTCCCCAGATGATCATGCCCACCGTCTGCAGGAGGATCGAGACGCCGATCGCGGTGATCAAGGGCGCAAGACGCGGGGCATTGCGCAGGGGACGATAGGCGATGCGCTCGATGACCAGGCTCACCAGCACGCAGGTCGGGATCGCCGCCAGCATGCCGACGATCATGAGCAGCCAACCCGGCATGTCGGGTACGAATCCCTGCACGAGCGTCATGGCGCTGAGGGCGGTAAGGGCGCCGACCATGATCACATCGCCATGGGCGAAGTTGATCAGGTTCACGATGCCATAGACCATCGTATAACCGAGCGCGATCAGCGCGTACAGGCTGCCCAGCACCAGCCCGTTGAAAAGCTGCTGGACAAAGGTGTCGAAGGAGTTCATGAACCGGTCAGGTCAGCGTGGCCGGTTGCCGGTTCCGGCGGGGCTCGATGGGCGAATGCCGGGGCTGCTGTCAGCGCGTAGTCGAGACGTATTCGAGTTGCCCGTTGGCGACCTTGAACAGCGAAATGGCACCGTTCTTCAGGTCGCCCTTGCCATCGAAGCTGATGTGGCCTGTCAGGCCGTCGTAGTCCGTGGTCGCCACCGCCGCCGCAATCGCAGCCCGATCGAGCGAGCCCGCACGCTTGATGGCGTCGGCGATGACGTACACCGCGTCGTACGAGTACGGCGAGTAGATCTGGACGTCGGTGCCGAACTTGGCCTTGTACTTCGCCATGAACTGCGTGCCTTTGGGCAAGCGCTCGACAGCCTCGCCGGCGCGCGTGCAGTTGAGCAGGCTTGCGCCGTCGCCCGCCAGCTTGATGAATTCCGGCGAGCAGGCGCCGTCGCCGGAAAGCAGTGGCACCTTGATGCCGAGCTGGTGAATCTGCTTGGCCATCGGTCCGGCCGTGTCGTCCATGCCGCCATAGACGATTACGTCGGGCTTGGCCGCGCGGATTTTCGTGAGGATCGCGTTGAAGTCGCTCGCTTTGTTGTCCGTGTATTCGCGTGCGACGACTTCGGCGCCGCGATCCTTGACGACCTGCTGGACGACGTCCACGAGACCCTGGCCGTAGGCGGTGCGGTCGTCGACGATCGCGATGCGCTTGGCCTTGAGCCCGTCGATCGCCTCGGTTGCCATCGCCGTGCCTTGCTGCTTGTCGTTGGCGACGACTCGGAAGGTGGTCTTGAAGCCCTGGTCCGTGTATTTGATCGCGGTGCTCGAAGGCGAAATCTGCGCGACGCTTGCGTCGGAATAGATCTTGGAGGCCGGAATCGAACTGCCCGAATTCAGGTGTCCGACGACGCCGACCACGCCGGCATCGATGAGCTTCTGCGCGGCGAGTGTTCCTTCGCGCGGATCCGCCTTGTCGTCTTCGCCGAGAATCTCGATGCGGTAGGTCTTGCCGCCGACTTTCAAACCGCCTGCTGCATTGATTTCATCGGCAGCCAGCCGCGCGCCGTTTTCATTGTCCTTGCCCAGGTGCGCGTCGCCGCCACTTAGCGGTGCCACATGGCCGATGCGGATGACATCGCCGCCACCCGCGGACCCGGAATCGTCCTTGTGCCCGCAGCCGAGCAAAGCGAAAGCGGCCACGAACGTCGTCGAGGCAATCCGGGACAAAGTCTTCATCGTGTTCCCTCTCGGCACCGGAATGACGATCCCCCGGGCCCCTGAAAAAGCGGCGATTCTACGCCGAACGAAGGCAATTCCCGGGTAGCGAGAACCCCGTTCCACTGCCCGCTTTTGGTGCCCCGGAAATCGCCGCGCCAAGGAACCGCGCCCAGCACCGCAGCAAGCTCATGGCGCGCGGCTGCCATTCACTTGAGGGAGAGGATCCAGGCGACCAGCTTAGCCGCCTCATCGTCGGTAACGCGGGGATTGGCCGGCATGACCGCCTTGCCCCAGACGCCCGTGCCACCCTCTCGGACTTTCTTCGCGAGTCGCGCAGGCGCCGCGGGATCGTTGGCATACCGGGCAGCGACGTCCTTGTAGGCAGGCCCCACCTTCTTCTTGTCGACGCTGTGGCAGGCAAGGCAATTGCGGGAGTAGGCCAGTTCGACAATTGGCGAATCGGCCAGCGCGCTCGAGCTGGCCAGGGCGCCCAAAAGGGCCGCGGCAAGCAGCTTATGCATCGGAAAACTCCGGCAAAAGGGGTGGAGAAGGGGTGCTTTCTCGTGGAGCGAGTGTATCCGCAGGCGGCTTTGGCAGGCGATAATGGCGCCATTCGCAACACGGATTCGGGTTAACGGAACCATATGTGGCTAGTCTGGATCGGCCTCATCCTGCTGCTGGCCCGCTATTTCGAGCTGGGCTGGTTCGCGACATTATCCTGGTGGTGGGTGTTCACGCCCTTCATCCTGGGGTTCATCTGGTTCGAGTTCATCGAAAAGCATCTCGGCCTGGAAAAGAAGAAGGCGATGGACGAGATGGATGCAGCGAAGCAGGCGCGAATCAAGCGCGCCCTGGAAAAGCGCCTGCCGGGCGACACGCGTCGCTAAGCCGGACCTGGCCGTGCCAGCGCGCAATCCTGACGGGTCCTATCCACCCGAGGTCGACGAACGGATTCAAGAAGGCAAGCAAGCCGCCACCCGCAATATCGAAGCGACGCGAACGGAAAATGCCGTCGCATTCGCACGAGTTGAAAAATCCATCAAGGATCTGCGCAAGCCGGGCCAACCGAGGAAAGCCCGGCTGTTCCAGTTGCAACAAATCGGGGCCCAATGGTCGGCGCTCTTCGCGCGCCGCGGCGCGTGCCGCGCCGGGTGCGCCCACTGCTGCCATCTTGAGACACTGCTCTATCGCAGTGAAGCCCAGGTGATCGCCAAGGCGATCGGACGCGAGCTTCGCGAGCCCCGGCGGCCCCGGGCGCCTTTTTCGAGCGAACCCGTCGCCAAAGTCGGCTACGACAACCCCTGCATCTTCCTCCAGCAAGGCCGATGCGCGATCTACGACCACAGGCCGCTGGTGTGCCGCACGACCGTCAACATGGACGACGATCCGCAACTGTGCGAACTCCTCGTACGCGAGAACGTGCCCGCGCCGTTTGCGAATTGGGAGCCGCTGCGCCGGATGCAGGACTACCTTTGCGAGGGCGAGACCCTGGCCGACATCCGCGACTGGTTCCGTTCCGAGGATTAGCGTTCGATTTTCGTGGCGGGCGGCGGGCCGCCACCCGGGTACCAGTAGGCGAGGTGGCATGCCTCGCACGCTTCGTCCAGCGCCGAGCCGGCGCGCACCAGGGCGTCGACATTCCGGGAACGCGCGGCGGCCAAGGCCTGGAGGCCTGCTGCCTGGAGGTCGCGGGCGCGCTGGGCGAACCGCGCCGGGGCTTTTCGAATGCGGGCCTCGATTGCCGCCGCCGGCAACACCGCCGCCAGATGCGAGTCTTCGATCGGTCGGCCGGGGTCCGCAACGGGGCGTCCAGGGAGCAAGAGCAGGTTGGAGGCTTCGACCAGGCGCAATGCGAGCTTGCGCTGTTCTTCCCAGTCGGCGTCGGACTGCGGCCGTTTCTCCTCGACACCCTGTGCGGTCGATGTGGTGCTCACCGAATCCCAAAGGGCGTCCGCCGCCGGATCGACGAACAGCTGCATGACATCCTGGATGGACGCCGCGGCCGCGGCGCCCCGTGCGCTTTGCTGCGACGCCTGCGTTGTGTCCCACGGGGGAAAGGCCAGCGCGCCGGCAACGATCACTGCGACCGTATGGTTCTTCATGGCTTGGTTTTCTTTTACAGGTACCCGATTGCCCGGCCGGAAGTCGCCGCGCCAAGCCACAGGAGCGATGCTCCTGTGACGACAGCCCGGGCTGGCCAGGAAGCTGCCTCGCCGGGCGCAATGAGGGCCACCCGGCGATTGGCAAGAAACTGCAGGCCGATCGCCGCGCCGAGCAGGACAAGCTTGCACTCGAATGCTTCGTTCGTTGCATAGCGCACCGCCGAGGCGACGAACATCAGCACGCCGCTCGATGCCGCCAGGGCAAAGCCGGTCCAGATGAGGCGTCCCGTGTCCCGCGCAATGGCATCGCCGGGCTGATTGCGCAAGCCCAACCCGGTCGCGCGCAGGCTCAGCAGCACGACTCCTGCCAGGACGAGAATCAGTCCGACGACATGGGCGATTTGCAGGCCTGCGCCGACGAGGTGGTCCGTGTGCGCAATGGCCTGTGCGAACGCGCTTTTCTGCAGGCGTACGAATAGCGAGATATCCATGCCCGGGATGCTTCTCACCAGGAGGTGAGATAAGGGATCAGTCGGCCGGTGGCGACCACCAGGAACCACAAGGTCAAGGATGCAGCTCCTGCAAGAGCGGCGCGCGCACGGACAGCAAGCCCGCGCGAGTGGAACTCGAAGTACAGGGCGTTCGCGCCGGCGAGCAGGATGAACAGGATCTTGAAAGGAAATGCCGGACTGCGCACCACATTCACCGCTTCCGCGGAAAACAGCAGGAATCCCGATGCGAAGCTCAATGCGAATCCTGCGAGCATCCAGGGCCGCAGTTGCCGCAGAACTTCGTCGGACGGAATCGTCCGCAGGAAGCGGCCGGTGAGTCGCAGGTCGATCAATGCGATCAGCCCGACGGAAAGGCTCAGGCCGATCAGATGGAAGCCCTCGAGAATCGGATACGCATAGCGCGACTCCGCAAGCGCGGTTGCGAAAGCGGTGTCCTCCAGGCGTTGTGCCAATTCGATGAGAGCGTCCATCGGGAAGCTGCGAACGGAATCGGATTAGTGGGCCTCGGGCGCCGCGGCGGCCTTGGAAGGCGGAGGTACGGCAATCTTGACGATCGTGCCGCCCTGGGCCACGTAATCCTCGACGCCCACTGCCCCCGCGACCTGGAAGCCATGGCTGGAAAGCAAGTCCGCCGCTTTGCTGGCGCGCGCCGCGTGGTTCGAAACGGTCACGATCGTGCGATCGCGTGGAATGAAGGGCAGTTCCTTTTCAAGGTCCGCGGCCTGGATGCTCAGGTACACCGGAAATCCGCCCTTGGTCGACAGTTCGTCGGGGCGGCGCACGTCCAGGACCAGGACCTTGTCCGGGGTTGCCAACAGCGCATCGACGGCGGCACGGTCGAGCTTGTGGGACTTCGCCGCGCCCTTCGCATCAGTGGCGGTTGTTTGCGCCAGGACAGGGGTCGCGAGCAATACGGCAGCAACAAGCAGGGCGAACGATTTCATGAGTTCTCCAGGGAAGAAATGAGGTGATCGCAAATCAATACTTGGCGGGCGCGTTTGCCGCGCTGGGGGCGTCTTGCGCTCCACCGGTCTGGATGACCCGGCCGTCGGCGAGACTCGCCGTCACCGAATATCCGAAAGGGCCGCCGTTTTTCGCGCGGTAACCCACGATGTGGATCGAATCGCCGACCTTGATGTCGGATTTCTTGAGGCCTTTGTTCTCGAGCGAGTTCGGTGCACCGAACTCCACGCCCCAATTCGTCACCCTGCCGTCCTTGTCGGCAACGTCGAAATACAGCCAGGAGTGCGGGTTGGTCCACTTGAATTTCGTGACCGTGCCCGAAAGGTCGATCGGCTCGTTTGCGTCGAACTCGGCTGAAAACGCGTGATGTGCCGATGCAGGCAGGGCGAGCGCGCCGAACAGCGCCACGACGGCAAGCGCGTGGAAAAGACGGGTCCTGTCTTTCATTCCTGGCTTCAGGCGGATGATGGATGGAAACGTGCCATCGTAGGTTCGAGGAAGGCGGGCGCCAACGAAGCGAAACGAGGATTCATATGCGCCCGCGTTCACCATCTGCGCACGCACTCAGAGGTAGACCCGCAGCGTCACGCCGAGCGTGCGCGGGTCGCCGGGCGTACCGGTGATGACCTTCACCCCAAGGATCGAGCTCGGGCCCCTGGACGTGTAGTACTGGGCGTCGAAGAGATTCTTCACCCAGAACGACAGGTCGTAAGCGCCGTCGCGCCCGGTGAAACCGATGTGTGCGTTCGTCAAGGTGTAGGCGCTCTGGACACCGTACTCGGAGAGCCCGGAGTTGACGTTCTCCGAGCTGTGCGCGGTGACGTCGGCGCCGACGTACAGGACGAAGCCGGGCGCGAGCGGCTGGCGCGTTTCGGCGCCAACGTTTCCCGTCCAACGCGGTGCGTACGGCAGCGTGAAGCCCGAGAAATTGCATACCTTGTAGATGTTTGCCAGTTCCGTCGGGCAGGGCGCGTTCGTGAAGTCGAGGTACGTGGCGTCGTTGAATGCGGCATGCGCGCTCAGGCGCAGCCGGTCAATGGGACGAAGGCTTGCTTCCGCTTCGGTTCCGCGCACGCGTACGTCACCTACGTTGGCGAGGTATTGGCCGAGCAGCGGATTGGCGCTTTGGAAATTACCCTGGTAGTTGCTGATCTTCGACCAGTACAGGTCCGCGTCGTATTGCAGCCGGCCATCGAGGCCGCTGCCCTTTGCGCCGGTTTCGATGTCGATCGCCGTTTCCGGTGCGATCACGAGCGGTACTCCGCTCGTCACCTCGACGTTGATGCCGCCCGACTTGAAGCCCTTGGATGCGGTCAGGAATGCCGTCGAATCGTCCGACAGGGGATGACTCAGGCTTGCCAGCCAGGACAGGGCATTGGCCGTGAACCCCGTCGAAACGGTGCCGGTGACGGTCTGGCTTTCCCGCACGGCCAGGTCGGCCGCACTCAGGCTCGAGGGATCCGCGCCTCCGACCAGCGTATTGGCGATCGTGGCGGACTTGCTCTCGTGCGTTTCGCGCAATCCGCCGGTGAGGGTCCACTCGCGGGCGAGATGGTAGTTCGCCTGCGCAAATGCGGCAACGCTGTTCGTATCGGGCGTGCCGATCGTGTTTTGCAACACGCCATCGAGCGCGCCGGGCGCCGTGCTCGCCGTGCCGTAGTACGAAGAGGCAAGCGAACCGAATTGCGTCGGCGAATTGGTCCACAAGCTCAAGTGGTAGTAATACAAGCCCGCGACGTAATCGACGGGACCGCCCAGCGGCGAGGACAGGCGCAATTCCTCGGACCAATGGCGGTTGCTCGAAACGGTGCCCGACCAGTCGACGATATCCAGCGGCGTCGAGTCGCCGTCGTTCTTCGCGTCGAATACGTAGCGCCGGAACGCGGAAATGGAATCGAGCGTGTAGTCGCCGAGCTTCCAGGTCACCTGACTGGAATACGCGGTCTGGTTCGTGACGATCGGGCGTGCGCTGTTCAGGTCCACCAGACGCGACCAGGGGCTGAAGACCGGCGTATAGCCGAGCGCAGCTCCCACTTTCTCCAGCGACTTGGTGTAGGCGACACCATTGGCGTAGCCGGGAAACGGTTCCACCAGGACCGTATTCGCGAACAGTTCCTTGCTCTCATAGTGCTCCGCAATGAGCCGGACCGAGACATCGCCGAAACTCTCGTTGAGAAGTTGTCCGCGCACGCCCTTGCGATCGAATCCGTCGTAGCGGTTGCCGTCGTACAGGTTGGTGAAGAAGCCGTCGCGCGACTTGTCATAGGCCGTCAGACGGAAGGCCGTCTTGTCCGCGACCGGACCCGTTGCCGAGGCGTGGAACTCGTAGGTTCCGTCGTTGCCGCCGACCAGCTCGGCTTCGGCCGAAGAGGTAAGGCTCGGCTTGCGCGTATAGAAGCTGACCGCACCTGCCGTGTTGTTCTTGCCGAACAGTGTGCCTTGCGGTCCGCGCAGGACTTCCACGTGGTCCAGGTCATTGAGGTCGAAGGTCGCTTCGCCGGGCTGTGCGAGGTAAACGCCATCGACGTACACGCCGACGCTGGTCTCGAGGCCGTCGTTGGCCGAGTTCTTCCCCAACGCACGAATCTGGATGCTGGTCTGGCGCGGATTGCTGGGAGCGATGTAAAGACCCGGCGCCTTGTCCGAGAGGTCCTGGATCGTGTAATCGCCGTCGTTTTGCAAGGCAGTGCCCGACAGGCTCGTGATCGACAGCGGCACATCCTGCAGACGTTCCTCGCGCTTGCGGGCGCTGACGGTTATGGCATCGAGTGCCACGTCACCGCCGCCATCGGGCGCGGGCGAGACGCTCGCCGGGGCTGCAGGCGCCGCGGCGGTGGCAGGATCCGCATCCCCCGCGTACGCCATCTGCGCGATGCTCGCCAGGGACGTGAAAGACAGAGCAAGAAAAATTCGCACCCGGTGCCAAGACATGATTCCGATTCCTCTCCGATGTTGATCGTGATTGCCGCCACGGGGCAGCTTGTCGGGAAGATCGGTAGCAAGGTCCGGGCCAGGGTCTTGTCGTCAGGTGTTTTCCCTCTGAAATCGCGAACAATGCGTTCCTGCGGTGGAGGTGGATCTCGCGCATCCGCTGTCGCATTTGCAGCAGGCTTGCTGCAGTATCAGCACTAGCGCAGGCGATCTCCGAGCTGCGCAAGTGCGGCGTGCGCGCAGGCTTCGTCCTTCTCGCCGCCTGGGGCTCCGCCGACGCCGATGGCGCCGATGATCGTTGCGTCCACGAGAATGGGCAAACCACCGGCGCGCGCGCGCAGGCGCTTGTCCGAGGCGATGCGCGCGGCAAGATCCGGATCCGCGGCAGCGCGCGCCGCCACCTCGCCGCTCGACACGCGAAATTGCGTGACAGTGAGCGCTTTGGCGGCGCTCGAATCGACAGCCTGTTGACGGGCGTGGTCGCTGGCAAGCAGCACACGAGCATTGCCCTGTGCGTCCGTGACGGTCACCGCAACCCGATATCCATTCGCCGCGCAGGCCGCGATCGCTGCCTGCGCAAGTTCGACCGCGCCGGCGAGCGAAGGTGCAGGCACCGTCGACTCCTGCGGCGCGGAAGCAGGCGCGGCGGCCGGTCCCGCGGCCCCTGGCCCTGTCTGTGCGCTGGCACCGGCGTGGATCGCGATCGCGGAAATTGCCCCGATCGCGCAGGCGACCGGAAGGGGAATGCTTCGAGACATCATTTCGTCCTGTTCAAGTAGAAATCGCCTGGAGCGCCGGCCGGATGGCGCCCGTCTCCGCGGGTTCGGGCACGCGATCGGCGCGCAGCAGGCCGATGCGCTTGAGCAAGGTACGCAGCGTGTTGCGCGTGACGCCCAGTGCGCGCGCGGCTTGCACCTGGTTCTCACGACAATGTTCGTAGGCCGTGCGCACGAGCACGTCCTCGACGAGATCGAAGATCCGCGGGTGATCGGCCTCGATCAGTTCGCGGAAGAGTGTTCGCAAGCGCGATTCCGGCTCCGCCGATTCCTCGTGGGCGTCTGCTGGCCGTGCACGCGTCTGCGGTCCGGCCTCGGCGCCTCTCACCATCGATAGCGGCAATGCGAAATGCAGGTCGGATGACCGGATCACGCCGTCGCGGCAGACGATCAGGGCATGGTGGACCGCGTTTTCCAGTTCGCGAATATTTCCGGGCCAAGGATAGGCCAGCAGGCACGCACGCGCCTCGGCCGAAAGCGCGACATCGTGCAGGTTCAGGCGATCGCCGTACAAGGCAAGGAAATGCTCGACCAGCGGCAGGATGTCGCCGGCGCGCTCGCGCAGGGGCGGCAGGGCGACGCGCGCGACGCTCAGGCGGTAAAACAAGTCCGCGCGGAAATGCTGGGCCTGGACCGCTTGCTCGAGTTCGACATTGGTCGCGGCAACGAGGCGCACATCCAGGCCGATCGGCCGCGTCGAGCCGATGCGCACGACCTGGCGCTCCTGCAGGACGCGCAACAGCTTGACCTGAAGCGCCAGCGAAAGATCGCCGATTTCGTCGAGAAACAAGGTACCGCCGCTGGCGGCCTCGAACCAGCCCGCTCGAGCGCGTGCCGCACCCGTAAAGGCGCCTGCCTCGTGACCGAACAATTCCGCGTCGATCAGCGATTCCGAGAACGCGCCGCAATTGACCGCAACGAAGGGTCCCGGGCGTCCGCTCACCTTGTGCACATGGCGCGCGACCAGCTCCTTGCCCGTCCCCGTCTCGCCGACGATGAGGACGGTCGCGTCGCTGCGCGCCACGCGCTCGACGTGCTGGAGCAGCGCAACCGAGCGCGGGTCGTGAAACAAAAGCGCCTTGGCGCGAATCGACAAAGCTGCGCCCGGCGAGGGCGCCAGGGTGAGGACGGTGCTCATGCAGGCAAAGTACCCGCGCGATCGCCGATCCGGAAGGAAACTTTCCGGATGAGCTTATGTGCCGTGCAGGAATATCAAAAGAACCGGGTGATCGTCACGCGCGCGGTGATCGGCTCGAGCGGGTGGACGTGGATATCGGCCACGCCGGACATTGGCTCGGCCCGGGAAATCCGGTCGACGTACCAATACTCCATCGCATTGCCACGCCTGTTCAGGATGTTGTAGATGCCCAACGTCGCGTTCCATCCGTCGCCCAGGCGGTAGCGCACGTCGCCGTTCCATTCGCCGTATCCCGAGCCCTGGACCGCGTCATCGGAAGAGAGCGGGTAGGCGCCCAGATAGCGATATTGCACGCCACCGCTCCAGCGCCCCAGGTTCTTGACGTAGACGTTGCAGGAGCCGGTGGCAAACGGGGCATTGGGCAGGAATTCCCCAACGTGACCGGTGCCGTCGTTGTAGGGGGTCTTGAAGCGGGCGCGGTCCTGCGAAAGGCTGGCATAGAACTCCAGCCAATGCAATGCTTGATAGGTAATGTTGATTTCGTAGCCGCTGCGCCGGCTCGCCGGCCCTGCCGTATCCTGACCGACGTCGGGATCGTAGGTCGTCTCCGATTGCGAATCGAGATTGAAGAGCGCAAGGGTGAGTGAACCCTTGTCGTGCCAGAGCGCTTGGCGCAGACCGATCTCCTCACCCATCTGCGCGGCGATGAGCGGCGCGCCGGCGAGGCCGGACGACCTCGCCTGGTTCACGCCCCGGATGTCGTCGCTGTGAAAGCCGCGCCCCGCGCTGACATATAGCTCGGTTTCTTCCGCGGGCGCGACAATCAAGCTGCCCTTGGGTTCAAAAAGAGCCGAACTCGCATCGCCGTCGTTCGTGCCCGCATCGCTGCCTTGCTGATAGTCCTCGCGCAGGCCCACGACGGTGCGCAGCCAGGCGTTCCAGTGCGTGGTCGCCTGCGCAAAGAGTGCATTGCTGCCCAGGCTGATCTTGTCCGTTTCCCTTGCGCCCAGTGGATGGTCCTGCGCGGGGATCGGTTCGCGGTCCCTGCTCGGCGTGCGCGAAACCTGCAGGAAGTCGTAGCGCAGTTGGACGCCCGCCAGAAGCTCACTGTCGTAGCCGAGCAGCTGCGAGTCCACGGCATAGCTCACGCTGGCGCCGATCGCCGTCCGATCCTCGTGCTGCGCTTCCTGGTCGCCATTCACGGGGTCGACCAGGAAATGCGTAAAGTCGTTCCACAACGTGAGGTGGTTGCTGAAGGCGTACACGCCGGCGGCAAGACGTCCCGAACCGAGCTTGGCGAAGGACTGGCCTGTCAGGCTCGCGCGTTGCGCCTGCCCGCCGTCGGTCGGATCGAGTGAGCCGAAGCGGGGGATGAGACCCTCCGTCACGGCACGCTCCGGCTGGTCGGTCGTGCTGTTCCACAGGCTGTTGTAGAACATCGCGGTCAACGAATACCCGGTATCCCGGTTGCCTTGGCTATAACGCAGTACTGCGTTGGCCTTGCGTTGGTCGTCGGGATTGACCCAAGGCCCGTCGTAATGCTGAAGCTCCAGCGCAGCGAGCAGGTTCCCATCGGCAAGCTTGGTCGAGCCGCCCGCGAAAACACGCTCGAAACCAAGCGTTCCGGCTGTGGCTACCGCCGTGGCATCGATCGTGTCTACGTAGCCGATCCGAATGGAACCGACCGAGCCGAAGTCGCCGACGTTGGGGTAATACGTGCCCTTCGTGTAACGGATATCCGTGGCAAGTTCTGGAATCATGAAATTCAGGTCGGTGTAGCCCTGTCCATGCGCGTGCGATGGCTCGTTGACAGGCATGCCATCGACAAAAACAGCGAGTTGCGTGCCGTGATCGAGGTTGTAGCCGCGCATCAAGTATTGATTGGCCTTGCCTTCCCCGCTGTGCGAGGTGACGTCGAGCCCAGGCACCGTTTCAAGCAATTGCCCCGGCCGGAAAGCCGGCGCGAGTTCCAGTTCGTCGTTGACGACGACCCCTTCGCTCGCCGAAGACGCGGTGCCGATCAGGCCCAGACGCTTTTGCGTCACCACCATTGGCTCCAACGACGAGTCCGCGGACGAATCCGGCGACGAGCCCGCATCCTCGGCCGCCAGCGCCGTGCCGGCTTGCGCCTGTGCGAGTACCGGGAGACCTAGGAAGAGATTCGCAAGTGCGAAGAGCCAGCGGGCCGCATCGCGCGGGATCAATCGTCTGCCACGACAAGCACCTGGAAGCTGCCCTCGAGCACCGGTGGGCGGGGGTGCGGCAGCTCGGGTGTGGCTTGCGGTGTCGGACCAAACTGGGCCGCAACCAGATAGACACGATGGGACTTGGGATCCAGGGCCATCGTGCGGGCGCTCTTTTGCGTCGGCACGTTCGATACGACAGTGTAATGATCCGGATCCGCCTCGCGGATGACCGTCAGAGTCCCGTCCTGCCCATTCGAGCTGAAGACGAGGCCGCGTTCCGGGTCGAATGATGCGGCATCCGGACCTTTGCCGATCGGGGCTTGCGCGACGTGGTTCCCGGAGCGAGTATCCGTCACGGTCAGCACGCCGTTCTTGCAAACGGAGAAAAGTCGCTGGTGAGCGGCGTCCAGCGCGATGCCGGTCGGTTCCTCACAGTTGGTCAGCTTCCAAGCGGCGACAAGCTGCGCGTTACGCGAATCGAGCACGAGGATCTGTGACGTGTCCTCGATGTTGACGAAAATTCGACCCGCGCCGTCGCTTGCCGCGAATTCGGGTTTGCCACCGGCCGCGATGTGCGCGAGAACCTTGCCTGTATTCGGATCGATGACACTGATGTCCTGGCTGCGGCCATTGAACGTGAACAGGCGGCCGCTCGGCGCGTCATAGAGGATGGCATCGGGGTTGTGTCCTTCCACCGGTATGGTGCCGGTGGTTTCGAGCGTTTTCAGGTCGAAGACGGTCACCGTATCCGCGCGACCGTTGCTCGTGAAGCCTTTGCCCAGATCCGGCGCGAGCGCGATGCCATGTACGCCCGCAGTGCCCGGAATTGTCTTGAGCAGCGTTCCGTCCTGCGTATTCACGACCAGCACCCGGTCGCCACGTGAAATGAAGAGGCGGCTCCCTTGCGCGTCAAGCGTGAGATAGTCCCATCCTCCTGCACCCCCCAGTGTGTATTGCTGGTGGAGCCGATAACCCGACCCGACAGGATCGGTCGCCGCGTGAGCGATGCCCACAAGCGTGGGGCTCATTGCGATGATTAGTGCGACGAGGATCTGGCGCATGGATGCGTTCCTTTTTCTGCCTGCGTTTCGTTGCGCAGCAGATGCCGCACGCCGCGATTGTAGGCACACGCTGCTTCACGGGAAACGTAGGGGACCCGCACATGCTCAAAAAGCGAGCAAGCAAATTTCTTTGCTGTTGGGTCAGCAAACGGCCTAGGGTTGCCCCTTGACTTGACTGCGGTTACCCCTGGCGTGCTCAAGCGCCTGCCTGCCTGCGTCGATGCCCAAGAGGAAACGAAGCGCCTTGCGACCTTACCGCGAGCATGGCTGCAATGGCAAAACCCGCGAAAAGCGAAAAGACAAAGTCGACGATTTTCATCAAGCGTATCCGCAAGCCGGCAACCGCCGGTCATGGGGCCGCCTGGAAGATCGCCTACGCAGACTTCATGACCGCACTGATGGCATTTTTCCTGTTGCTTTGGCTCCTGGGCTCGACAACGCGAGGCGACCAGAAGGCCATTGCAGACTATTTCCAGACGCCGCTGCAACTGGCGCTCTGGGATGGGCCTGGCGTCGGGAATTCGACAACCATTCTCACCGGGGGCGGCGACGCCGTTCATGCCGAGTCCGGTCCCCGCAAGCGCGATGAGCGCGCCGAGCGTCAGCGCGAAGCCCTACAGCGAACCGAACGCGAGCGCATGGAGGCGCTGCGCGTGCGACTCGACCGGATCATCGATTCCGCTCCCAGCCTGTTGGAATACAAGCGGCAACTGCGGGTGGAGATCACGCCGGAAGGCCTGCGCATCCAGATCGTGGATGACCAGCGCCGTCCGATGTTCGATCTCGGCAGTGCTCGCATGCACGAATACTTGCGGGACATCCTGCGCCAGTTCGCGGTCATTCTCAACGGTGTCGATGCGAAGTTCGCGATCGCAGGACATACCGATTCCCGGCAGTACCCGACGGGCGCCCGCCAATACTCGAATTGGGAACTGTCGATCGATCGCGCCAACAGTGCACGGCGCGAATTGATCGCGGGCGGCATGGACACCGCCAAGATTGCACGCGTGGTCGGCTTGTCCGACTCCAATCCCTTGGTGAAGGAGGAACCCTTGGACCCGCTCAATCGGCGCATTGCCATCATCGTCCTGAACAAGATGGCCGAGAATCGTCTTCGCCGCGCGGGCGGCGAGATCGAAGCGGGCACTGTTTCAGAGGGGAGCGAGGACCCGTCGAATCTCGCAGTCACACCAATCCACGTCAACGCAGGCAGTCAGGAAACCAGGGAGTCGCCATGAACATGAATGAAATCGCCAAGAGTCAGTCCGCCGAGGCCGGTTGCTTCGTAGTGGGAACGGGAGTGGCCGTCAAGGGCAGCTTCGCCGTACCCGATCGAGCGGTGGTGAACGGTACCGTCGAAGGGGAAATCACGGCGCGCGAGCTTCTCGTCGGTGCCACCGGAAAGATCACGGGCAAAGTCCAGGCCGAGGTCATCGATGTCCACGGCGAAATCAACGACACCGTGAGTGCGACCAAGGCCTTGATCCTGCGAAAATCGGGCCGCGCTACGGGTTCGATCGAATATGCCGAGCTTGAGATCGAGAAGGGCGCGCAGCTGCGCGGGTCCTTGACCATCCTGAGTGACTCCGGCGAGGTCACGTCCGGCAAACAAGCCGCTGTCACGGCATAAGCCGGCATGTTCCTGGCGGCAAAACGTGGATTGCGGACTGGCGGCGCAGCCGACCTGCGCCGCGCCGTGCTGCGCACGCTGTATGTGCTGCGGACACTGGCGCAGGGCCTTGTGCGCTTGGTGCACGCCTGCCGCAGGTACGAGTTCCGCGACTGCCGCCTCATCCTGGAGCAGGACGGCGAAGTCCATTACCTGGCGGTACCCGCGCAACTGCAACTGCGGGCGGTGCGCTTTGCTTGCGCGAGCTTCGCCGCCACCGGTGCGCTGGTCCTCGGCATGGTGATCGTCAGCGCCACGCTCTCCTACGGCAAAGAGCGCCTCGAGCGTTCGCACCGCGAAATCTTCCGCGCACTGCTCGAAACAAACGATCCCTCGCAGGCCGAATCCGGCGCGCTCTCCGAGGAGGACATGATTGCCATCGCCGATTCGATTCGTCGGCGCAACCTCGAGATCCGGCGGTTCGTGGACCGGTCCACGGCGTCGATCAGCGATGAGAACGAGCAGTTGGCGGAAGCGCTCCACGCGTCCGGACTGACAGAGAAAGCCATCCGCGTCATTCAAATGAATACGCCGATCGGCGGGAGCACGGAAACGATCGGCACGGCCGCGCGCGATGCCCAGGTCGGTGCGCTCGCCAAGGCCATTGCCAGCAACCGCTCGTTGCGCGACGTGCTGGCCGAATTGCCCGAGCACCTGCCGCTGGATTCGCCGGGCGTGAGCTCTGGTTTCGGTTTGCGCGTAAATCCGATTTCGCACAAGACCCAGTTTCACGCAGGCGTCGATCTCTTGCCCTCGGCCGACTTGCTCGTTCATCCCGCCAGGAGGGGGACGGTGGCGCTGGCGAGCTACGGCCAGGAAATCGGCAATGTCGTGATCGTTCGACACGGCGGCGGCGTCGAGACCCGGTATGGGCACATGGCCTCGATCTCCGTGCGTGAAGGCGATGAGGTGACCGAACGCAGTGTGCTCGGAATCGTCGGCAATACGGGTACCGCGACGACCGGGCGGCATCTGCACTTCGAAGTCACGGTCGGCGGTTATCCGGTGGATCCTCTCAAAGTGATCGAGACAGCACAAAATGTTCGGAAAATCGAAAATCAACGCTGAATCCGGGCCGACAACCGCGCCGCCGGCCAGCGAACGTCATCCTGCGGCGGCGGTGCTTCCGGAGTCGCGCATCAAGCCTTCGGTGATCAGCGACGCGGTCGAATTCGTCGGTGAATTCCGCACACGTGGCGCGCTTCACGTCGACGGCAGCGCCGAGGGCGCGATCGACGCCGAGAGCGTGACGATTGGCTCGACCGGCACGGTGCAAGGCACTGTGCACTGCGGCAGATTGCATATCAAGGGGAAATTCACCGGCGACGCCGTGTGCGACGACCTGCTCGTCGCCACCGAAGCGACCGTTGCCGGGTCGCTCACGTTCCGCTCGATCCTCGTACAGCGCGGCGCGCATATCGCAGGCGACTTCTTCGTCCGCGAGGACACACCGTAAGAGGGTCAGATCTCGCGGGAGCCTGACCCGGAAACTTCGAGCGCAATCCGCGCCAGATCGATGGTTGTTCTTGCGCCCAACTTGGCGCGGATCGCCGTGCGATAGGCCTCGACGCTCTTGAGCGAGCGGCAGATTCGCCCGGCAATCTCATTGGAAGTCAGACCCTGCGCAATGAGCTGCAGTACTTCGAATTCGCGGTCATTGAGCGTCGCAAAGCCCGCGGCCGACGTGTGTGCCGGTTTGTTGCCGGCAAAACCGTGCAGCATCTGCTTTTCAATTGCAGGGCTCACGAAGATTCCGCCCGCCAGCAGTTTGCGGATTGCCGCAAGCAGCAGGTCGGAGCTTTCGTGCTTCATCACGTAGCCTTGCGCGCCAGCGGTCAAGGCGCGCTCTGCGTACATGGTCTCCTCGTGCATCGAGAGCACCAGGATGGGTACGAATTGGTCGCTGCTGCGAACCCGGCGCACAAGGTCGAGCCCGGACACGCCGGGCAGGCTTACGTCGACGAGCAACAGGTCGAACTTCCCGTCGCGCAACAGGCGCTGAGCCGCGGGAACGCTATCGGCTTCTCCCGCGCAGCACAGGTCGGACTGCGCGTCCAGCAGGCCGGCGATGCCTCGACGCACGATCGGGTGATCGTCGACGACGAGAATCCGACGGCGACGGTCGTGCAGGGGTTCCTGGTTCATGAAAACAGCTTACGGGCGCAGCGCCCCCGGCGCTGTAGGGAATTCTCGACAGATCGCGTGGTGGATTGACGAATCCTTCACGCCGGGCCGTGCGACCGGCGGCCCTTGCAGCCGGCAGGACGCCAACGAGATGCTTGCGCCTCAGAGTGTCTGGTTGAAGATGAACTTCAGGTTCCACTTGTCCGATCCGCTGGTCAGCCCGCGGCCGACTCCGAATTCGAACGAGGTGTCCTTGCTCGTGGTGAGGTCGGTGACCGCGTAGACCGTCTGGAACTGTTGCTCCCAGGGATCGCCGTTGGAGATTTCGCCCAAATCGCTGTACGTCTCGACCGCGAAGGCCCAGCGATCGCTCGCGTTGTAGGCCACGCGCGTGCCGGGCGCGAAATGGGTCTGGCCGATGCCGTGAAATTGCGAATCGAGAATCGGATTGACGATGAAATCCCACTTGCCTTCGTGCCAGCCGATGATGGGCCGGAATTCCAGGCTCGTGCGGCTCGTGTCCCACTGCGGCATGTTGTAGCTCAGCTCGACGTTCAGGCCATAGAAGAATTCGCGCTTGCGCGCGTCGGGCGTCACCCAGAGGCTGCGCAGCTTGAATCCGTCGAACTCCAGGTTGCCGTCGTTGCGGATCGTGTAGACGGGCAGGTACAGGCCGAGTTCCCACCAGTCGCGAAAGCCGTAGCCGAACTCGAATGCGCCATTGTCCGAATGATCGGGGACGATGCCGCCGGGGAAATCGGCCTGGGTGCGTCCGACCGGCGTGAAGTTGGAATGCAGGGTGAAGTCGACCTTGCCCAGCTCGGCGATCGACGCATCGTAGATCTGGATTTCATCGGTCTGCGCATGGCCCGCAAGCGGCCACAGCGCGCAACCCGACAGCGCGAGCGCCGCGAGAAAACGCGAAACGATCACGGCGACGTGAAGGCCCGCGTCGCTGGACGAACCGGTCAACCGCAGGCGCCCGTATAGCCGCAGCCCGTGCAGAACTCGCAGCCGTCGCGCTTGATCATCGTTGCGGCTCCGCAGCTCGGGCAGACCTTGCCTTTGATCGGCGCGTTGCCCAGTTCCACCGTCTTGGGCCCTTCGGGCATCGTCAGGATGCCCGCCGAGCGCAGGGCACGGCCGTCATCATCGAGAATGCCGAGGACCTTGTAGCGATGCAGCAGCAGGGCGGCGATGTACGCGACCGTGCTCGGGTACAGGGACGATCGATCGGCGCCCGGCGTCGGCGCCCAGAAATCGCCGTTCTGCTCGCCGAAGTTGAGCAGTTTGCGCAGCTTCATGCCGATCCAGTTCGCGTCGACAACTCGCATGTCGAGCGAGATCAGCTTGCACAAACCGTCGAGCACCTTCGGATACTCGCCCGCCAGCCAGATCGAGTACGGGCGCCGGCTGCCGTCGGGCAAGGTGAGCTCCTTCACGCCGACGACGAAATCGTCGCCGGTGTTGGGATTGGTCACGTCGACGGTCCAACTCATTGTCCCGGTAGGGCCCGCCTTGGGTTCCTTGCGCGAGAACAGCGCATCGAGCACGGGCGTCGGGTGCGAATCGATGTCCTGGAACGCGCCCAGTTCGTCGCAGCGCCAGCGCACGATCTGCGCGAACGCGCCGACCACGCCATTGACCCAGATCGGATTGCCGTCGGGCGGGAAGGGCACCATGAAACCCTGCTCGTCGCGCGCACGCGCAAGCGCATCGAGTTTCATGCGGAACCATGCCCGGTCTTCGGAACGCATGTCCATCGACAGGGACTTGGCGATGGCGCCGAGGCCCCGCGGCTGCTCGGCTCCGTTGACCCAGACCTCGAACGGAGTCGGCGGATTGCCGGTCTGCCCGATGAAGATCGCGAAGGATTCGCTGCGCGAAGGAATCTCGACCATGTAGGTCCATGCGAGATTGCCCGACGACAGGTCCGGACGCCCCGGCCATTTGAGACTCGCCAGGGCCGGCTGCGGCGTGAAATCCAGGCGCACGCGGACGTTCGCGTCGTCGCTCGCCCCGACCACGGTTTGCGGCAGGCTCTCGCGTGCGGCCGGCGCGACCGACAGCACTTCGCCGATGACATGGTTCGGCCGGTACGTCGTGATGCCTTTCAGGCCTTCCTTCCACGCCTCCATGTAGATGGCGCGGAAGTCCTCGAACGGATAGTCCTCGGGCACGTTGACCGTCTTGCTGACCGCCGCGTCGATGTAGGGCTGCACGGCGCCGATCATGCGCATGTGGTCGAGCGCATGCATCTGGAGGGCGCTGACGAAACTCGCGGGCAGTTTGTCGGTCTCGCCGCCCATCAGGCGATAGAGGCGGTAGGAGTAGTCCTCGACCTGGTATTCCTGGCGCGTGCCGTCGGGCATGCGCTTCTTGCGCACGTAGGTCCACGAGAAAGTCGGCTCGATGCCGCCCGAGGCGTTGCCGGCGAACGCGAGCGAGATCGTGCCGGTCGGCGCGATGGAAAGCAGATGCGAATTGCGCAGGCCGTGCAGGCGGATCCGCCGCTGCAGTTCCTCGGGCAGGCGCGACGCGAAATGCGGCGCCGCAAGATAGCGGTCCGCATCGAACAGCGGAAACGCGCCCTTCTCGCGTGCGAGATCGACGGAAGCCTCGTAGGCCGCGTCGCGCATTTCGCCGGCGATGCCGCCCGCCATGATGCGCGCGTCCTCCGTGTCGTAGGCGAGGTTGAGCATGGTCAGGGCATTGCCCAGGCCGGTGAAACCCAGGCCGATGCGCCGCTTGTTCGCGGCCTCGGCACGCTGCTCCGGCAGCGGCCAGAGCGTCGCGTCGAGCACGTTGTCGAGCGCGCGGATCGAAACCTTGACGACCTCGGCGAAAGCATCGAAATCGAACGATGCTTCCTCGGAGAACGGATCGCGCACGAAGCGCGTGAGATTGATGGAACCGAGGCAGCAACAACCATAAGGCGGTAGAGGCTGCTCGCCGCATTGCCCGGTCACCAAACCATTGAAGATCACCGTGTTGCGATCCGCCTGCGTCGTGTCGTAGACGGCCTCGCGTCCCGCCGAGGTGATGCTCGCCACGCGCGTGACGTAGCGCTGGGTCTTGCGCAGGAGTTTGTCGGAGGCCCAGGCGCGGTACTTGTCATTCTTGGCCGCCCCGAGGAAGCCGATTTCCCGCATGAATTGTTCGCGCGACTCGCCGTCGATGATGAGTTCGTAGTCGGCGCTGCATGGATAAAGGCGCGTGCCGCCACGTCCATCGGGCAGCATGCGTTCGCCAGGATCGCGCCGTTTGCGGATACGGCAAAAGACTCCGAAATTCGCAAGAAGGACCTGGACGTCCTTGAGCAGGCTCGTGTGGCTTGACGCAAGGCGGATCGAGCAAGACTGACTTGCGCCCGAAATATTGACGGTGCCATCCGTCTGGAACAAACCTTGCAAGTAGCCTCGAACGCAGTCTTCCGTGCCGCGCCAGACGACCTCCGGCACGCTGAATTTCGTTGCGCCCGTAAAGCCCAGGTGTTCGAGGTAGTGCGCGAGGACAACGGAACGGATAAACAGGTGCTGGCGTTCGGGAACTGCGACAGGTGCGACGCGCCGCACGGCGTGGCCGACGACAGCCGCCCATGACGCCAGCAACGAATTGACAATCTGCGCGACGCCGGCGGCGAGCTTACGGTCATCTCCCCAGAAATTCACGACGGCGGCAGTCTTGCCCTTGCCGCGGTTCGTGAAATGGCCGTCCCCGGCAATCATGCCGATCAAGGTGCCGAGAGGCCCGCTTCCTTCGTTGCCGAACTGGCCCTTGGCGGACTGGACAAGGATCTCATCCCCTACGCGTAGCTCCTTGAGCGTGAGCTTTCCGCGCGAAGTAAAGAATGGGTGCCACTCGGTGGCTCGAATCTCATAACCGTCTTCGGACTCGACGCGGAAGACCTCGGCGTCGCGCGAGGTCAAGAACGCCGGTACCGCCGGACGCGTCTCGACACCCTTTTCCTCAAAACCCAATGCGCGCCGATCGACCGTGACATTCAGCGGCGCGCCAGCCTCGAAGAGCGTGCCGATCTTGACCATTCCATACTGGGTGTGCAGGCGGGTGTCCGCCGTTACGCACGGGTTGGTGGCCGCAATGGTTTCGCAGTAGGAGAGGTTGTTGTCCTGGTTGACCCGGTCGATGAAGATCACGCCGGGCTCGGCGTGGTCGTAGGTCGAATGCATGATCTGGTCGAACAGGTCGCGCGCACGCGCCTTGCGATACGTCCACGTGCCGTCCTCGCGCTCACGCGAGCCGTCGCGGTCGTGCGGTTCGGCCGAATGCCACAACTCGATCTCTTCGTCCGCTTCGACGGCACGCATGAACGAGTCGGTGACGGCTACCGACATGTTGAAGTTCGACAGCGAGCCATCGCGCTTGGCGTGGATGAAGTCTTCGATATCGGGATGGTCGCAGCGGAGCATGCCCATCTGCGCGCCGCGGCGCGCGCCTGCGGATTCGAGCGTCTCGCAGCTCTTGTCGAACACGCGCATATAGGAGATGGGACCGCTGGCGCGCGAATGCGTGCCTTGCACCAGGGCGCCGCGCGGGCGGATGTTCGAGAAGTCGTAGCCGACGCCGCCACCGCGACGCATGGTCTCGGCGGCCTGGTTGAGTGCCAGGTAGATCGACGGAATTCCGTCCTTGGTGCCGCTGATCGCGTCGCCGACCGGCTGGACGAAGCAGTTGATCAGGGTCGCCGAAATTTCGGTGCCGGCGGCCGAGTTGACGCGCCCCCCGGGAATGAAGCCGGCCACCATGGCTTCGTAGAAGCGGCGCTCCCATTCGGCACGCAGGCCGGGCGCCTCGACCGAGGCCAAGCCCCGCGCCACGCGGCGGCGGATGTCATCGGCATTTTTTTCGTCGCCCTTGGCGTATTTTTCCTGCAGAACATCGAGCGAAATCGGTTGCTCGTCGAGCAGGACATGGGCTTGTTCTAATTTCATGCGGGACCCTCCGGACCAAGGGCGTAATTATGAACGCAGCCGCATTTTTCTGCGCGCGCGTTACCGAAAATTTCCTGGCCCCGGCGTGGCTCCCGGCGCGGACCATGAGATTGATCGAATCGCGCGCAATTGCGGTCGAGCCACGACATGTTGTGGTTGATTGTGGCGATGTCACAATTGCTGGTATGGTCTTACGCTCCTTTTATACTCACCGTCAGGCGCCCGCCCCATGAACCTGCACCAATTCCGATACCTTCGCGAAGCCGTGCGGCAGAAGCTCAACCTGACCACGGCGGCGCGGACCCTGCACACCTCGCAGCCGGGCGTCTCCAAGGCGATCATCGAGCTCGAGGACGAGCTCGGCGTCTCGATCTTCGCGCGCCACGGCAAGCGCATCCTGGGCCTCACTCCGCCCGGGCAGCAGGTGCTCGATGCGGCCGAGCGCATCATGAATGAGATCGACAACCTGAAGAAGCTGGCGCGCGACTATGCGGGCAGCCCGGAAGGAACCTTGCGCGTGGCGACGACGCACACTCAAGCCCGCTACGTCCTGCCGGCCGTCGTACAGAGCTTCGCGCGCAAGTTTCCGGAGGTGCGCCTCAAACTCATGCAGGGCAATCCCCCGCAGATCGCGGCGATGGTCGCATCGGGCCAGGCCGATATCGGAATGGCGACGGAAACGCTTGCCGATGCACCCGGGCTCGACTCGCTGCCGGTGTACCACTGGGAGCATGTGGTGATCGTCCCGGAAGGGCATCCCCTGGCGCGCTTCGCGCCGCACCCTTTGAAACTCACGATCAAAGAGTTGGGCAAGTTTCCGATCGTGACCTACGAAGCCCATTTTTCGGGCCGCAGCCGGATCGATGCCGCCTTCGCCGCCGCGGAAATCGAACCCTCCATCGTGCTGGAGGCAATCGACGCCGACGTCATCAAGACCTATGTCCGCGCCGGCCTGGGCGTGGGAATCGTGGCGGGCGTGGCGGCTGAGGAGAACTCGGACGGCCTGGTGGTGGTGCCCTGCGGTCACCTCTTTGGCCGGAACACGACGCGCCTGGCAATCAAGCAGGGCGCCTACCTGCGCGGCTTCGTCTATTCCTTCATCGAGATGGCCGCGCCTGGCTGGGACAAGCACAAGATCGAACACGAATTCCGCAAACGGGCGCGCACGTCCGCGCCCCCGGCTACATGAAAGTTGCCGTTGTCGGCGCCGGCGGCATCGGCGCCACGATCGCGGCGCGACTCGCCCAAGGCGGGAATGTCGTCAGCCTGGTCGCCCGTGGCAAGCACCTGGACGCCATCCGCTGCGATGGCCTGCGCTTTATCGATCGCGAGGCGGGGTCGAGCGATACCTATCGTCTGAACGCAAGTGCTATCGCGTCCGAACTCGGAACCCAGGACGTGGTCGTGATCGCCGTCAAGGCACACCAGATCGCCGGCATGCGCGATGCGATCGCGACCTTGTTGACGCCCGAATCGGTCGTAGTGCCCGCGATCAATGGCATGCCCTGGTGGTATTTCGATGGCATCGGCGGCGAATTCGAAGGCCTGCGCCTGCAGTCGCTCGACCCGGATGGCGCGCTTTTGCACACATTGCCTGCCGATCGCATTCTGGGTTGCGTCGTCCATTTCGCGGCCGAGCAGCGCGCCGCTGGAGAAGTGCATTGCACGTCGGGGCGGCGGCTTATCCTCGGCGAAGCATCGCCGGCACGTGCGCGGCGCGATTCACAGCGTTTGCGGGACGTCGCTGCCAAACTGACGGATGCGGGCTTCGAAGTCGAAACGTCGCACGACATTCGGCGCGACGTCTGGGTAAAGCTGATCGGGAATCTTTCCTTCAATCCGGTCGCCGCGCTGACTGGCTATCGCATGGACCAGATCTGTGCGGACGAAGCGGTGCTCGACGTGATCCGCGCGATCCTGCGCGAAGGCGCGCAGGTGGCCGCCGCCGTGGGTGTCGATGTCGGAATCACGCCCGACGAGCGCATCGCGATCGCACGCAAGCTGGGCGCCGCACGCATCTCGATGCTGCAGGACCTGGAAAGCGGGCGCTCGCTTGAGCTCGCGCCCATCGTGGGTGCCGTGATCGAAATCGCCGCGCGTGCGCAAATCCCGGTTCCTGCCACGCATACGGCGCACGCCCTCGTGCAGGCGCGTGCCCGTGCCCTGGAGTTACCTCTGCACTAGAAACGGACCCCGACTTTAGCGGAATACGTCTTGATGCCGCCGGTCGAGTCGGCCTCGAAGACAAGATTCGCGAGGCCCAGGTTGAAGTCCACCCCGCCGAAGATCTTGCTCTGGTTGATGGACTCGAGGCTCAGGGGCAGGCCGTCAGTTGCCGCGCGCGAGCGCACTTCGCCCACGCCGCCGTAGGGCGTGATGAAGGTAAACCCTTGCGAGACGGAAATGTCGGCGCTATAGGTTTCAAATCCCAGCTGGTCGACACCATCGATGCGCGTGACTGCGCCGCGCAGCGCCACGGAGGGGATCGCGAAGCCGCCAGGCAGGAAGGCCCACTTCACGTCAGCGCCGTACAAGGTGATGTTGGACCCGGGAATCTTGGAATACATGCCGCCGACGTCCACGTTGTCCGGAAGGCCCAGCGCAACGCGAAGCTGGGGAACCGGCAAGGTGCTGTAGACCGTGTTGTCGCTGACCGCGTTCTGGTATGCCGCCGTATGCGCGAGCGGCGTCGCGGAAACGGCGACGCCGAGATCGAATCCGCTCACATTCAAGGGTTCGGCAGGCTCGAGCGGCTTGAAGGAAAGTGCAGCCCCCAGGTCCTGCGCGAGATCGTGGAATTGCGGTTGGGTCAGGTTTTGCAGGGAAGTGAGGTCGTAACCCGAGGCGAATGCGGCGCCCCCGGCAATCAGGAAAAAAGATGCAAATCCGATGCGGCTGAGCCGACGCACCTGCCGGGAAACGCCGGAGCAAGAGCGGTTCATGTTGTTGTGCCCTTCAAGTGGCCGATGAAAATCCAGTGTAGCAACGGGCACAATGGCGCCTCGTTGCAATTCGTTAATTGGGGTAAAAATGCAGCGATCCCACAACTTGAATCCGGTCATCCGATCGACGTACAATTCGGGGTTCGGTTCGGGGACGTAGCTCAGCTGGGAGAGCGTCGCGTTCGCAATGCGAAGGTCGGGAGTTCGATCCTCCTCGTCTCCACCACTACCGTATCCCGCAAGTGCGCACACCGGTGCGCTTCATTGCAACTCAGTACGCCAAGTCCTTCGAATTGCGGAAGGCAATCCCGTCGATCCACGATGCCCTCGAAGCATTCGTCTGCACGGCGGATATCAATCGCCTCGGTGAACGCGCAGCATCGAGTTCGTAACGTTGGATTACGGTTGTGGGGCAAACGTAGGGCGAACTGATCGTCGACGTCGATACCTCCAGCAGATTGGCAGCCACGGGGGTAGTGATGAGAATCGATTTGACGATTGCAGAACGCGCTTTGCTTCGCGCAGGTGTATTACCTTTGACCATCGCCACGTGCGTGGGACTGTTGGCGGGTTGCGGCGGCGGTGCTGCCGGCAACGCGAGCGGGAGCCCCGGCACGCCGATTTCCCCCACCGAATCCGCTTCGAGCCGGAGTGCGAATTCGGGACTCGCATCGGACGCGGCCGCGACGGCGACGACGGTCCATTACGCCACCCTCGCGAATGCGAGCACCGGCATCGTCGCCAATCTCAATGGCGACGTGCCGTTTCCCTCGACCAACGCCTGGAACACGGTCATCTCGAACACCACCGAATATCCCGTGGATCCGAATTCGGCAAACCTGATCGATTCCATCGGCGCGACCAAGGGGCTGCACATGGACTTCGGTGCCTCGCCCTATGGCATTCCCTATACGGTGGTCAACGCCTCGCAAGCCCGGGTGCCGCTCACGGTGACAAGCTACGCCGACCAGAGCGACGTGTTTCCGATGCCCTTGCCGCTGACGAATGTTTCGAGCATGGTCGAACAAGGCAGCGATCATCATTTGATTGTCGTGAGCAGTGCGCCCGGCAATTACACCTCGAAGGGTGAAACCTACAACCTGCAGATCTTCGAGCTATGGGAAGCTGCGGTGTCCGGGGACGGCTGGACCGCACAGGGTGCTGCCGCCTTCGATCCGACGTCCAATACGGTGCGGCCCACCTACGCGGGGCAATGCGACATCACGAGCGCCGACGCGGCGGGACTGCCGATATTTCCAGGTCTTCTCAAGTACGAAGAGGTCATGTCGGGCGAAATCAATCATGCGCTGCGGTTTACCGTGGCATCGAGTCGCAAGGCTTACGTGCCGCCCGCACAACACTGGGCCTCCAGCAATACGTCGGCCAATCTGCCGCCGATGGGTATGCACGTGCGACTGAAGTCGAGTTACGTCATTCCCGCCGGTTTCAGTGCGCAAGCGAAGACCATCCTGCGCGCCATGCAGACCTACGGGATGATTGTTGCGGACAACGGATCGAGCTGGTATGTCAGCGGCACAACCGATTCCCGGTGGAACAACATTTCATCCATCTTCTCCGAATTGCACGAAGTCGAAGGAATGAACTTTGAAGTCCTCGACATGAAGGGAATCGTGACTTCCTGCCCGTGAGGTGCCAGCCTCATCCTTCGTTACGGACCGTCGTGTTCCTGGTTTCGCACGAGTAGGACCGGCACTGGCGACTCGCGCAGGATTTGTTCCGCATCGCTGCCCAGCAGAAGGCGACGCAGTCCGCGCCTCCCGTGCGTCCCGAGCACGATGACGTCCGAATGGTCTTCCAGTGCCAGGGCGATGATCGCCTGCGCGATGTTCTGACTGCGCGTTTCGACGAACTTCGTTTTCGCCTCGACTCCACCCTCGCGGGCTTGTTTACCCGCGTTGTCGACGAGCTTGATGCCGGCCTGGCGCATGGATTCAATCATGCGGTTGAAGAATTCGTCGGAAAGATACCCTCCGTCGAAGTTGGCCGCCACGGTGAAATCGTCGAGCACATGTACGATAGTCAGCACGGCGTGTTGATCCGAGGCAAGTTGGCATGCCGTCTTCAGGCCTTGCGCAGCCGTCGCACTGCCATCGATTGCAACGAGGATACGTTGGAACATGTCCGACTCCCGGTGATCGGCACGCCACTTGGGCGGGCCATTGCGCACATTCCACACCCGGACGGGACCGCATGTCTTGTTCTGCATCAAGGTGACTTGCGTCGGTCACCTCGACAATGGGTCCATCGACGCGTACGAATGCGTATATTGCGGGAGTTCGAATGACAAAACTGCGAGACGAAGGCAGGACCTGGATCCTGGTCGCCAATGCCGCCAGGGCGCTTTGTTACGAGCGCAAGGGAGGGACATTGGACCGCGAACTCTCGTTGGTCGCGGATTTCCAGGACCCGTTCGCGCGTTCCAAGGCAAGCGATCTGGCCAGCGACCGTGCGGGGTATGAATCCATCGGGCACGGCCAGCAGGGATCCGCGTACGAGGCGCGCACCGATGCTGTGACCAAGGGGCATGACGCTTTCGCACGCTTGTTGGCAAACCACTTGAACCAAGGAATCGCGGCGAATCGGTGCGCGGCACTCGCGATACTTGCGTCCAGTCCATTCCTGGGTGAAATCAAGGGTCACCTGAGCGAACAGGCCGCGAAGGCCTTGCGCCAGACTGCCTCCAAGGACCTCCTGGCATTTGCGGGCGATGAACTGATGGGAAGAATTCATCACGAACTATTGGTCAGTGAATGAAATCCCCGTCTATTTGCCGGATGCATCTGCCGCCGACTGCAGCAAAATCCATTCGACGTACCAGAATGGCGCAGGTGTGACCCACGCTTCAGAGGTGACTTTTCCGAAGCAGTGTGGTCCAAGGGAAACCGGGACTGAAATGGCGGGGCCGACATGCGGAGCCATGAACCTGCTGTGCACGAGCAAGGAGTCACTGAGGGATCCTTCAGCCGACTCCTGTATCGCTACTTTTTCTTCGAGTGGCTGTTTCGCGATGTCAACCGCGGGACCCTGCTGGAACGAGCCAGCGCAATGCGCTTCAACCGGGAAATGGGACGTTACCTTCCGGTTTATCTGCGGCGCTGGATCTTCATCATTGCGTCCAGTTGCTGCGCCGGGGCTCTCGCCGAAAAGGCGCCCCTGCTGAATTTCGCCGCCGCGGGTTTCTATTTCGTGGGCTGTTGCGCGGTGGCGAACGCGCTCCTCATCTTCCGCCTCTGGCTCGGCCTGAAGTTCGAATAGCGGGCTCGAGGCCGGGACGCCGTGGGCGGCTGGGCGCGCGCCTTGCTAGTTTTTCTTCCAGTACTCGAGCTCGAGGTCGATCTGACGCAGATCGGCGCTGCGCTGCTCGTTCAGGGCAATTTCGCACATCAAGTGACGGTCGACGCTGCTGCCTCCGCCGGCGGCGAGCGAGGCGTGCAGCTCGCATTGCGCCGATTTGTATTGTTCATAGGCCTTGGTCGTAGCCGCCAGGTCCGACGACGTTTGGAACACGTACATCGTGTCCTGATCCCAGTTGTTGAGATCTGCGAGGAGTTTCGCTCCGGCATCGGCAACTGCCTGCGCGCTCTTTCGAGCCCGCGTTTCCAGGCACTCCCTCTGTTTCTCATGGGCTTCCAGGCGAAAGCATTCGTCGCCTGGCTTCGAATCCTGTTGCGCAAGTGCCTGCCCGGCGAGTGTCACACCGGCGACAAGGAATCCGGCGAGCAGTGCGGTTCGAGTTGCCATGAGGCGTTCCTTCCAATTGAATATATGGGGATTAATCCAGATCACCGCCTGCATGCGGACAGTCGTTATCCTATGACCAGGATGCAATGCGGGCTTTTGTTGCCACGCCGCATCGCGAGGGCGCAAACTTGCGGCCCAAAGTATTTTTGGCAACATTGGTCCGGCTTGGCTTGTATCGCCGCGAATCGCCCCGTACTACATCCAGCGCCGTCGGGCGCCCTGGCAACAGAATCATTACGCCTCGATCCTTTCGTTTTCTCAATCCGTCCGCCTTTCGCGCAAAATTCGAGACCCGGGCGGATGTCATTGCCTCGTGAGCAAGGAGCGCAGCATGAGCCTTGTGTCCGATTTCCATTCGATTCGGAGCGCGTTGATGCAAAACGCACGCATCCAGATTGTCGAGGATGAGCGGATTGTCGCGCTCGACTTGAAGGAGACCATCGAGGCGCTCGGCTTCGATGTAACGGGTTTGGCGGCACGAGGGGAAGACGCGATCCTGCTGGCCGCGCAAGACCGGCCCGACCTGATCCTCATGGACATCAACCTCGAGGGGCCGATGGACGGTACCGAGGCCGCGCTGCGTATCCGCGAGGAGCACCGGATCCCCGTGATGTTCCTGACCGCCTACGCCGAGGACATACATCTTCAAAAGGCCCGCTTGAGTTCGCCTTACGGGTACCTGGTCAAGCCTTTCGAAGCGCGCGAGTTGCGCGCGATGTTGACCATGGCGCTCGAACGCCGGCGTGCGGAGCTTGCAACCGAGGAATCGGAGGAACGACTGCGCCTCGCCCTGGAGGCGGGCGCGATGGTCGCGTGGGAGTGGGGCAACGAAGAATCCAAGGCCTGGGTCGGCGGGGACACGATCGGCTTCGGCCACAGTGTGCCGGAGGTACTGCGCATGGGGCGGGACGCCCTATTGGAGAAGATCCACCCTGATGACCGTGCAACGGTCAGAGCGGCGCTAGAAGAGAGGCGCGGCATCGACACGCAGGTAAGGCTGCGCAACGGCAATGAATCCTATCGCTGGGTGGAACTGCACGCCAAGACTTTTCCGCAGGCGTCGGGCGACGGTGTGCGCGTCATAGGAGTCGCGAGCGATGTAACCGAACAGCACGAGCTACTCGATCGTCTGCGCAATACACAGGCGGCGATCGACGCCGTGGGCGACGGGATCGTCATCCTCGATTCGCAACGCAAGATCCAATCCGTGAACCACGCCTTCGGGACCTTGACGGGCTATACGGCCGATGAAGTGCTGGGGCGCGATCCGGACGATTTCCTGCACGCGCGCCGGCATAGCGATCAGTTCTACCCACGCATCGACCGCCTCGCCGGCGGACGATGGAAAGGTGAGATTGCCTGTCGGCGCAAGAACGGCACCGTATTCCCGACGATCCAGACCGTGTCCTGCGTGTCGAACGATGACTCGTCGATCGCCAACTATGTGCTTTCCATCTCCGACATCAGCGCCTTGCGCAAGACCGAGCAGCGCGTCGAACACCTTGCCCTGCACGATGCCTTGACCGGCTTGGGCAACCGGCGCTTGTTGCAGGAACGCCTGGACGTGGACCTCGCGAATGCCAAACGGGCCAATCTCCCGCTGGGCATCCTGTTCCTGGACCTGGACGGTTTCAAGAACATCAACGATTCCCTCGGGCACGACGCGGGCGACATCATCTTGAAGACGATCGCCGAACGCGTCCAGAAATGCATCCGTCGCGACGATCTGGCCATCCGCATTGGGGGTGACGAATTCCTCATTGTCGTGCCGGCGAGGGGCGAGCAGGAATGCATCGGCCTCTCCGGCAAGCTGCTCAGCACGATTTCGCAGCCGGTCATGCTGGGTGGCGAGCCCGTGTCGATCACGGGCAGCATTGGCATCGCCTTGTTCCCCGCGCACGGCACGAGCACTTCCGAGCTGATCAAGTCGGCCGACAGTGCGATGTACGAAGCCAAGCGCAACGGCCGCAACCGCTTTGCATTTCATACCGAGCATCTGGCCAATCGCGCGCGCGAACGGATGCAGATCGAGCAGGGTCTGCGCCGCGGGCTCGCCCAATCGGAAATCCAGATGCATTACCAGCCCATCGTGCGCCTGACCGACTATCGGATCGTGGGCTTCGAGACACTGGCGCGCTGGACGCATCCGGTCCTGGGAGCGATCTCGCCCGCACAATTCATTCCGGTGGCCGAGGATGCCGGCTTCATCGACGAACTCGGCGACTATGTGCTGCGGCAGGCATGCATCGAGTGCATGCGCAACGGACCCATGCTGGTCGACGATCCGTGGATCGCCGTGAACGTTTCCGTGCGCCAGTTCCTCGGCGCCGACCTGGTCGGGCGGGTACAACGGATCCTCGAGGAAACGGGCTTCCCGGCAGGACAGCTCGAGCTCGAGATCACCGAAAGCGCATTGCACCAGGAGGAAGGCTCGGACCGTGCGATCCTCGAGCGGCTGAAGCGCCTCGGGGTATCGATCGCGATCGACGATTTCGGCACCGGCTACTCCTCGCTTTCGCTGCTCAACCGGCTGCCGATCGATACGATCAAGATCGACCGCTCGTTCGTGAGCGCGTTGCCCGCAGACAAGGGGGCCGTTGCCATCACGCGGGCGATCCTTGCCATGGCGCGTTCCCTGGGCTTGCATGTCACCGCGGAAGGAATCGAGACGTATCCGCAATTGCTGGAGTTGCAGACGCAGGGTTGTCCACGCGGACAGGGATTCCTGTTCAGCCGCGGCGGCAATTCCGAGGCCGCGTTGCGCCAGACCATCGCCCGTACCCTCCCACCCACGCAATAGATCGGCGCCTCGATTCGCGCCTTTGCGCCCGCCGCGGGGCGAAGGCGCGAACTGCGGCCGAATCCCGGCCGATTCCCGCCGTTTGCTTCCTGCAAGCCTGAACTAGTCTCCGGCCCGAAGGGTAGGTTTGCCAGAACCACGTCCGGCGCAACCATCGCGCGCAAGGAGCAATCGTGTTCAAGGGTTTCAAAGCACAAGTCGTCATTCCCGTGGTCGCCATCGCACTGGTCCTGATCAGCTGCGGCGCCGTCGGCTTTTCGTACTGGGTCACCAAGCACGAGGAAGAAATCGTGCAACGCCAGGTCCGTGACAAGGTGGCTGCGATCCAGGCCTTGTTCGTGTCGACCGAGCAGCTCATGGACGACCGTACACGCTCGAGCCTCGCCTTGCTCGACGAACAGATTGCGTCCCACGGCGGCGCCGAGCGTGGTCCCGCGGTGACCGTGAACGGCACCACGGTGAACGACATCCTGGTCGGCGGCCATGCACAGGCCAACAACTTCGACATCGTCGACTACGTCACACGCATGAACAAGGGAACGGCGACCTTGTTCAGCAAGGATGGACTGCGCTTCGTCCGGATCGCCACGAATGTCAAGAAGGCGGACGGATCGCGCGCGATCGGCACCGAGCTCGATCCGACCAACAAGGCCTACGCGACCGTCTCCCGTGGCGACACGTATTTCGGTGTCGTCGATATTCTCGGCAATGCCTATTTCACGGCCTATGAGCCCCTGCATGCGAAGAGCACCGGCGAGATGATCGGCATTTCGTACGTCGGCTACAAGGCGGACCTGTCGGTGCTGAGCGGCGCCCTCGACAACTCGCGCCTGCTGGAGAGCGGCTTCATCGCGGTGGCCGACGACAAGTCGGTGCGCTATGCGCCGGCGTGGATCACGCCCGAGGCCGCGCAGGAACACATCACCAATGCAGACGGCAGCTGGATCGTAAACCGGCAGGCCCTGCCCGAATGGGGCCTGACCATCGTCTCGGCGTTTCCCGCCGCCGAAATGCAATCCTTGAGCCGTGAGATCGGTTACAGCGTGGGCCTTGCGGGACTGCTGATCGGGGTGGCGATTTCGCTGGCGCTGTTTGTCCTGCTCGATCGCAAGGTGCTGCATCTGCTGGGCGGCGAGCCGCAAGCGGCCGCGAGTTTCATGAAGCGCATCGCCGACGGCGATCTTGCCGTGGAAATCGGCGTGCAGGGCGACGATACGAGCAGTCTGATGGCATCGCTCAAGATCATGCAGATGAAGCTCAAGAACCTGGTTTCCGCTGTCCGCGGCGGCGCCACCGAAGTCACGGACCAGGCGCGCAAATTCGAGATTGCGGCCGGCGCCTTCCAGCGCACGCGCGACGACACGGCCGCGCAGGAGTTGCTGCGTCAGACGCGCGCGGTCGGTTCGACCCTGGCAGTTCTGGAGAAATCGGTCGGCCGGTTCAAAATCTAAGCGGGACGTCCGTCCCGCTTAGATTTTGCCCTGCGAAGCCTCCTTGCCTCGCGCCTCGGCGCGAGCCAAGGAGGCGAAGCAGGGTGGATCAATTGCCTTCGTTGATTTCGCGCACTCGGTCGGCAAGGGCACGCAGGTGACTCTTGTCCGTCTTCACGAGTTCGTTCGCGAGGGTATCGACAATCTTCTGCAGCGCGGGCACGTCCGGCGCCGCGTTGATCTGGTCGACCAGCGCCTGCGCCTTCATGCCGAACTGGTCCAGGCAGAAATCGCACAGGACAAAACGCGCCTGGCTCATCGACGCATTGGCCGACAGACCCAGCAGCGACGCACGATCCGAACGTCCCGTCAGGGTCGGCGGCGCCGTGGGCACGGGCGCGTCCAGTGGAACGTTCAGCGTGGGGGCGCGGCCGGGCGTAGCGGGCGGCGGCGCAGCCAGGGCGGCCCCGCTGCCGCTCATGGAAACGAACTGGTCCTTGAGCAGGTCGCGCAGCTTCTCGACGACCTCTTCTCGCGGAACGACCGAATTCTGCAGGATCGCCTCGAGCGTGTGCGTTCCGCGCTGGATGAGGAACAGGATATTGCGCACCTTCAGCTCCAGCCGATAGGTGCGTGAGGCAAGTTCCTCGTCGCCTTTGGCAGTCAGTACGAAATGCATCGGTAGTCGCGCACCCATGGCATCATCATGGCCTCATGCATGCCACGCACCCGTCGCATTTTGCGGGCACGTGATTCTCCATAGCTGCTTATCGGCCAAAATCAAGGACACTTGAGTTAGGCCGCCAGCGTGGCGCATCAAGGGCATTCGATTCCGGAAAGTCCTCTGATAATGGACTCTTCCGATGGGATTCGAGGCCCTTTTGTCCAAGGTCTTCTCCTCGTTGTTTGCACGATTGCGTTCCCTGCTAGGCGCCGGGGATCGCGAGGACGAGTTTCGCCTCCTGAATCGGATCTACCAGACGCAGTCGCGGACGAGCCAACTGATCTTGCGCTGCAAGACCGAGCAGGAGCTGTACGAGGGCGTTTGCCGCATCGCCGTCGAGTACGGCGGCATGAAATTGGCGTGGATCGGCATCGAGGATCCCGAGACCCGAAGAATCCTTCCGGCGGCGCAATTCGGTGAACCCAAGGACTACCTGGATTCGAGGACGATTTCCTCGCGCGGCGATATTCCGGAAGGCAAGGGCCCGACCGGCTGCGCGATACGGGAGAACCGTCCGTCGTTCATTCACAACTTCAAGACCGATCCGCGTACGGCGGTCATTCGCAAGGGAACGCCGACTCTGCCCTGGGGCTCGTCCGGTTCCATCCCGGTGCGACGCAATCGCAAAGCCTACGCGGCCCTCAGCTTCTATGACACGGTCGTGCAGGCTTTTTCGGACCAGGTCGTCGTGCTGCTGCAGGAAATCGCGGCCGATATGGAATTTGCCCTGACGCGCTTCGAAATGGAACGCAGGCAGCGCGAAGCCGAGGAAGCCTTGCGCATCGCCGCCATCGCTTTCGAATCGCAGGAAGGACTGATCGTTTGCGACATCGAAGGCAGGATCTTGCGCACGAACGAGTCCATCTCCCGGATGACGGGATACGGACCGGGTGAGCTGGTGGGCAAGGACCCGCGCATGCTGCAATCCGACCGGCACAGCGAGGACTTCTATGCCGCCATGTGGTCGACGCTGCACCGTACCGGTTCGTGGGAGGGTGAGGTGTGGTGCCGCGCCAGATCCGGCGACGTGTTTCCCTCGTGGATGATCCTGTCGATCGTGCGCAACGCCGATGGCGCACCGACGCATTTCATCCAGGGCTTGACCGACATCACGATGCGCAAGCAGGCCGAGGAGCAGATTTCGCGGCTCGCCTACTACGACGCCTTGACCGGTTTGCCCAATCGGCAATTGCTGGGCGACCGCTTCTCGCGCGCCCTGGCGGTCAACACGCGCGCCGGCGGGTACGGCGCGGTGCTGTTCCTGGACCTGGACAACTTCAAGAACATCAATGACATGCTCGGTCACCAGGAGGGCGACAAGCTGCTTCGGGAAATGGCGCGACGCCTGCGCGGCTGCACCCGCGAGGAAGACACGGTGGCGCGCTTCGGCGGCGATGAATTCGTCGTCCTGCTGGAGAACCTGGGTGGCGACCGCGATGGCGCAGCGCTGACCGCCAAGAGGACGGCGGACCGCCTGCTCGAGGTGATTTCGGAACCCTTCGTGCTGCGCGACACCTCGTTTTCCTGTTCGGCCAGCATCGGTGTCGCCTTGTGGCGCGGCAGCCCCAAGCTCGACATCCATGAAATCCTCAAGCACTCCGACGTGGCCATGTACGAAGCGAAGAAGGCCGGCCGCAGCGGGGTGTGCTTCTTCGACCCGGGCATGCAGACAGCGCTCGAGCGGCGCACGCGGGTCGAGTCCTCGCTGCGCCAGGCGCTGAGCCGCAAGGAATTCCTCCTCTATTTCCAGAAACGCGTGGATTCCGAAGGACAGACGCTGGGCGCGGAAGTGCTCCTGCGCTGGCTGGATCCCGCGCGCGGCGTCGTGGGGCCCGGAGAGTTCATCGCGGTAGCCGAGGAGAGCGGATTGATCGTGCCGATCGGGCGCTGGATTCTCGAACGTGCCTGCCTGCAACTGAAGGATTGGGCTGGTTCCTCGCAGACGCGCAACCTGCGCCTGTCGGTCAACATCAGTCCCAAGCAATTCGCGGAGGAACGCTTCGTCGAGGAGGTGCAGGAAATCCTCAGCATGACCGGCGCCAACCCCGCGCGCCTGGAACTCGAAATCACCGAGAACCTGCTGGTCCAGGACGTGGCGCAGATCATCCCCAAGATGGAGGCGCTGCGCAGCCTCGGTATCGCCTTCGCGATCGACGATTTCGGCACCGGGTATTCCTCGCTGGCGTACCTGCAGCGGCTTCCCATCAACGTGTTGAAGATCGACCAGAGCTTCGTGCGCGACATGCCGCTCAATCGCAGCAGCGAGGCGATCGTGCGCACGATCATCCAGATGGGCCACAGCCTCGGCCTGGAGGTGATCGCAGAGGGTGTCGAGACTGACGAACAGCGCGCGATGCTCACGCAACGCGGCTGCGGAAATTTCCAGGGCTACCTATTCGGGCGTCCGGTTCCGATCGAAGCCTTCGAGCGTGATCTCGCACCGCTCAGTGCGGTGCAGTAGGATTCGTCTGCGCAATCGGAAGGACGAACACGGGGAGGACGCACAGGGTGAACAGCATTGCCACGCTGCTTGCGCCGCAGGACATCTGCCTGGACGTCGATGTACCCGGCAAGGCCGCGCTGCTCGACGCAATCGGCGAACACATGGAGCGGGTGCACGGGCTGTCGCGCAAATGGGTCACGCTGAGCCTGCAACGGCGCGAGCAGGTCGGTTCGACGGCGCTGGGCGAAGGGGTCGCGATTCCGCACGCGCGCGTCAAGGAACTCGATGCGGTACGCCTTGTCTTCCTGCGCCTGAAATCCCCGATCCTGTTCGATGCGCCCGACGGCAAGCCCGTCACGACGGTGCTGGCCCTCCTGGTGCCGGCGCCCGCTGCCGAGGAACATCTGCGCATCCTGGCCGATGCCGCGAGCCTGTTCTCGGACCGGATACTGCGGCGCAAACTGCTCGAGTGCCGCGATCCCCTCGAGGTCAGTCGTTTGCTCGCAGAATGGTCGGCGACACGCTAGCGTTGGTCGCGCGCCAGGATTTGTCGGGATTGAAGCTCAGGATCTGGCGTGCAATCCGGGCGGTATCGGCTCCCAGGTTCTTCTCGAAGACAATCCCGTCCTGGTTGACCAGAAAAGTCATGATGCCCGAATCCGCGTACTTCGCCGGGTAGGCGACAAGGGCGAAACCTCTCGTCATGTGTCCATTGGCGACGTATTCGAGCGTGCCCCCCGGTGCGTTGGCACCTTGGCGTTGGAGGATCCGGAAGAAATAGCCTTGATAGGGCGAGAGCATCTCGGAGCTTGCCGTGCCATAGCCTTCCGCCGCCGCGTCGGCAATCAGCGGACCGAACGGACTCTCGCGCTCGCCGCTATGCGCCTGCCAGTACAGGCCGTCGTGCTTGCCCGGGCTGCTGGCAATTCGGCGCGCGAATTCGTGCAAACCGTTGCCGAGCGCATCCTTCGCGGCGAATTCGCGTTGCGATTCGACGTATGCCCGGCACACCTCGATCGCGTGCAATTCGTCGCGCCCGATGCGCCGATCGAGGATTTCCTGTTCCCCGGCGGCCGTGTCGAAGCGCCAGCGTTTGGCGACCCGCACCAAGGGAATCGGGTAGGGAAATTCGTCGTTACCGAGTATCAGGAACGCCTTGTCGTTGCCCTTGCGCTCGACCCGGTGCTGCACGTCGAATTCCGCGGCAAGGCGCGTACGCGTTTCCCGGTCGGCGGTCGCATCCCCGGTCACCACCAGCTTCGCGCCGCCCGGGCCGAAGATCCGCACCAGGTCGTCCGGGCTTTCCCCGTGCCACGCGCCGGCAAGTGCATCGGCGGCCGCCTCGGGTGAATCGAAGCTTCGTTGCGTCGTACCGGGGCTGGCAGCGAATGTACAAATGCAATGGAATACGGCCAGCGCGAAAACCACCCGCGCGACCTGCGCGGGACCTGGGAACGGGATTCTCACCGGTGGTCCTTGTCCCCACCGCCTCCTGCGTGCGTTTCCGCAGCGGGCGCCGCAGCGGGCACGCTCTGGCGGCTTTCGTTCCCTCGTTGCGCTTGCGCCTGTACTTCCACGCCTCGTCCAAAGGATTCGAGCGTCGGCGCTGGCGGCGTGGGCCGCGATTCATGGACGATCTCGACCGGTGGCGTCGGTGGAACTTCGCGTGCAACTTCGGCCGGGCGCGGCGGCGCCCGCGTCGGCACCGGAGCTCGCGCGGGTGGCGCGGTTTCGAGGGGTAAGGTCGGCGTCATGCGCGCCGCCGCGCCGGGCGCCTCGACGACCTTCGACGGGTAACCGCGCGCGTCGCGCCAGGCTTGCGTGTCGGGGACGGCGGCAAGCGGGGGCGTGACGGGCGAGCGAGTGGCGACGTCGCGAATCGGTACTCCGCCGCGCCGCATCGGGTTGTGATGCCAGGGACCGCTTGCCACCGGCTTGCCCGTCCCCTGGAGCGCGCTGAATTGCGGTCCGTCGATCACGACACGCCGGCGATGCCAGTCGAAGCTTTCCCAGCCCCACATCGGCGCGACGATCGCGACGCTGTACCACGCGCACTGCGGACCTTCGATCAGGATGCCGTCGAAGGAATTCGGAAACGAATACGGGGGGTAGTCCGGGTACGGCCAGGCGCCGTACGCGACATTCGAGTCATACACCGGTACATACAGGTTGTCCGATGCGGTCGGCGCGATCTCGATATCGTCACCGTCGTAGCCCAGCATGGCCTGCGGCGATGCTTGCAGATGACCGGCCGACTGTGCCTCGTGACGCAGGCGCTGCACCGAATCCAGGACTGCCGCCTGGCTCGCGAGAAATGCATTGCCCAGTTGCTCGGTCCACGCAAGATTCTGGTCGAGCATGCGCAACACCGACGGAAATGCCGTCAGCGATTTCACGCTGGGATCCCAGGCTTGCCGGGTCAATGCCGCCGCAAGATCCGCGCCTGACAAGGCGGCGACGCTGGGATCTTCGAGCCATCGATCGGCTTGCACGACGTCCAGTGGATACGTCGCCGCCATCAGGACCTGACCGAGGAGCGTGTCCGGGTAAAGCGCGATCGGTGCGAGCATCTGGTCGAGCTGCGCCGGGGAGAACATCGGCGCCGGCGCAGGCGAACTCTCCGCGGCAGGCGCGCGCGCTGCGCCCGGTGGTGCGCTTTCCTCGGCTTGCGAGCTCGAGGCTCCCGTCAACAAAAACGCCACGACCGGCAGCAGGACGGCGGCAAGGCCAAGCACCACACGGTGCAGTTCCCCGACTTTCGGCATGTTTCCCACCCGCGGTTTTCCCGATACAAGACTACACGCTAGGATGATTGTCTGCCTTGCCTGCAACGATCCGTAACGAAATGCAAATATTCTCTCGAAAACCCCGACGCGCAGTCCTCCCGGCAGCGCTGCGCTGCGTCGCGATGGCGGGATTGGCGCTCGCGGCGGTGTCCGCATTTGCGGCCATACCCTTTCGTTTCGATAAGGCGGATGGCCGCCTGCCGAAGAATGTCGTGCCACTGGACTACACGCTCGTCTTGCTGCCCCACATCGACGAGCGCACCTTGGAAGGCGACGAGACGGTCGTCCTGGAATTTCGCGAGGCCACGCAGCGCATCGAATTCAATTCCAACGACCAGGAAATTCGCAAGCTGCGCGTGGACGGAGAGCTGGCGAGCTCGGTGGAAACCAGCGCGCAAGCCCAGTTGACCAAGGTCGAACTTGCCAGGCCGCTGCCGGCGGGGCGCCATACGCTGCACTTCACCTTCCAAGGGCGGATCGACACGAACCCGCCCGGAATCTGGATTCAGAAGTATTCGTCCCCGGAACGTGCCCCTGGGGTCCTGCTGACGACGAAATTCGAACCGACCTATGCGCGCAGCATGTTTCCCTGCTGGGACGAACCATCGTTTCGCGCGACTTTCCAGCTCAGCGTGACGATTCCCGCGCGCTGGGAAGCGGTGTCGAACATGCCCGTGCAGGAGAGGACGGAAGAAAAAGGCACGCACGGGTCCAGCGCGACCGTACGGTTCCGCCGATCGCCGCGCATGCCGAGCTACCTCGTCGAATTGACGGCGGGCGAAATGCGACGTATCGACGAGCAAGCCGGCGGCACAAACGTCGGCGTTTGGACCGTCGCCGGCCAGGAACGCAATGCACGCGATTCCTTGGCACATGCGACTCGCATTCTCGCCGACTACAACGAATATTTCGGGACACCCTATCCCTTGCCGAAGCTCGATCTTTTGGCAATCCCCGGCGGCTTCACGGGCGCCATGGAAAACTGGGGCGCAATCACCTTCAATGACCGACTCCTGCTGCTGTCGCCATCGAGCACCTTGCGCGATCGCCAGACCGCCTTCAGCGTGCTCGCGCACGAGATGGCGCATCAATGGAACGGCGATCTCGTGACCATGGCCTGGTGGGACGATCTTTGGCTGAACGAAAGCTTCGCTTCCTGGCGCGCAGCCGCCGAAACGGACCTGCGCAACCCGACCTGGAATTGGGCGTTGTGGCAGGATGCGACGAAGGAAAGCGCCATGGATGCCGACGCGCGCCAGGCCTCGCACGGGATCGAGCACCACGTCACCAACGAGTTGCAGGCACAGAGCGCGTTCGATCCACAGATCACGTATGGCAAGGGGCAATCGGTCCTGCGCATGTTGGAGGCCTACCTCGGACCCGAGGATTTCCGGTCCGGCATCCGCGCATTCCTGAAGGACCACGCGTATTCGAATGCGACGAGCGTGGATTTGTGGCAGTCCTTGAGCGATGCGAGCGGAAAGGACGTCGGCACGATCGCCGCACGCTGGACACAGCAGCCCGGCTTTCCCCTGGTTTCGGTACGTGCGCGGTGCGACGCGCAGGGTGCACGCACCGTCGAGTTGTCGCAACAGCGCTTTCTGCTGCAGGGCGCGGACGCCGCGGCGCTGCGCTGGAGCGTGCCGCTGCGCATGCGTTCCGGCAATGGCCCGGTGGAAACTTTCCTGCTCGATCAGGACGAGGCCTCGCATGGCGCAGGCCGGTGCAATGAGCCGCTGACCATCAACGCCGGTGCGAGCGGATTTTTTCGCGCTCTCTACGACGATGCGACGTTGCGAATCAATGAAAACGCGTTCGACCGCATGGCAGCGACGGACCGCATCGTGCTGCTCGACGACCAATGGGCGCTCGTGCGTGCCGGGCGCCAGGATCTGGCGCGCTATCTCGCACTGGTGGACGGCATGGGTGACGACCTCAACGAGCGCGCCTGGACACAGGTCGCGCAGGCACTGGGGACGATCGAGTACGACGAGCGCGGCATGCCGGGGCACGAGGCCTTTGTCGCCTATGCGCGCTCGATCCTGGGAAAACTTGCCGCGCGCCTGGGCTGGGATGAGCGTTCCGACGAATCGCCCGGCTTGCAGGACCTGCGGCGCACCGTGCTGCTCGACCTGGGCGTCTGGGGTGACGTCGACGTCATCGCGCAGGCGCGCGCGCGCTTTGCCGCGTTTGCCTCGGATCGGGGACGCATCAAGCCGGACGACCAGGATCTCGTGCTTTCGATCGTCGGACGCAACGCGGACGCGAGGCAGTTCGCGCAGCTGCATGAGATCGCGCGCAGTGCGCACGGCGAAAGCGAACTGCGGCGCTATTACGGCGCGTTGATGCAGGTGATGGATCCTGGGCTCGCCGATGAAGCCGCGCGAATCGCCTTGTCGGACGAGATTCCGGCGCAGTCGGCGTCGGCTCGGCTGGGTTTCATCCTCGCCCTGCAGGATCGTCATCCGCAATTGAGCTGGTCGACCCTGACCGCCAATCTCGATCCGCTCCTGAATCCTTTGCAGCCCTATCGCAACATGGTCGTCGCGCAGGACATCCCGGCATTCTTCTGGAACAGCCGGCCCCTTGACGAGCTCGAGGCCTGGGTCCGCGCACAGGTTCCAGCCGATCTGGATCCCCAGATCGCGCGTTCGCTGGAGCGGGCCCGATTCCTCTATGCCGAGAAGACCGCCCTGGCCCATGCGGCCGATGCCTACCTGGCTGGCGCTGCGGTGCGCGGATCCTGACGCCCGAATCATGTTGCGCAGCCGCTATCACATCGCACCCGAAGAGGTGGAGATCACCGCCGTGCGGGCGCAAGGCGCCGGCGGACAGAACGTCAATAAGGTGTCCAATGCCGTGCACCTGCGATTCGATATTCATGCGTCCTCCCTGCCCGAGGTCATTCGCCAGCGGCTCCTGAAGCTCGGCGACCAGCGCATCACGAAAGAGGGAGTCGCAATCATCAAGGCGCAGGAATTCCGCAGCCTCGAGAAAAATCGCAGCGCGGCGCTGCGGCGCCTGCAGGAACTCGTGGACAGCGCGGCGGTCGTGCCCAAGCCCCGTCGTCCGACGAAACCCAATGTCGCGGCGGTCGCGCGGCGACTGGCCGACAAGTCCTTGCAAGGGCGCCGCAAGGCGGAACGGCGCGATCGCAATCCGGGCCGGGACGATTGAGGCCGCATTTCAGGTGTCCACGCCGGGTTCCAAGGGGAGCACGGGCCGGTAGCGGATCCGACGCGATCGACACGAAGCAGCGTGCGGGACGATCGGATTGCGCAGGCACGCGATCCTGTTCGCTTTGCGCGGCTTGCGATTTCTGCAAGAATGAATTTCTATATGACCGCATACCCCTTGGAAGGCGGCTGCGACTGTCGGTCGGTGCGTTTTCGACTTGAGTCGGCGCCCTTGTTCGTCCATTGCTGCCATTGTCGCTGGTGCCAGCGCGAGACCGGAACCGCCTTCGCCTTGAATGCGATGATCGAGGCAGATCGCGTCACCGTCACGAACGGCGCACCCGAAGCGGTTGCGACGCCTTCGGCAAGCGGCCGCGGCCAGACGATCTGGCGTTGCCCGACCTGCCGTATTGCGGTCTGGAGCAACTACTCGGGCGCGGGCCCGCAGGTGCATTTCGTGCGGGTCGGCACGCTGGATATGCCCGACGCACTCCCACCGGACATCCATATCTTCACGTCCACGAAGCAGCCCTGGGTCGTCCTGCCTGCCGGCACGCCTGCGGTCGCCGAGTATTACGATCGCAAGCTGGTTTGGCCGCAGGCAAGCCTCGCGCGCCGGGAGGCCTTGCTCGCGCGGATCGCAAGCGCCGGCTCGTGATGGCCGGATTCCTCAATCCGTCCGACACGGCTGTTCTTTCCGTCATCCACTTTGCGCTCGCCGCGAGCGTGACGACGCACGTCTTGGCAAACAAGCGCGACCCGGGGTCGGCCGTCGCGTGGATCGGCCTTGCCTGGCTCTCGCCCGTCGTGGGCAGCATCCTGTACGCCTTGCTGGGGATCAATCGCGTACAGCGGCGCGCGCGCAGTCTGAGCGAGCCCTTGACGCGCGCCAGCGTCGCGGCATCGCCGGCGTTCCGGGTCGAAAGCGAACTCGGGCGCGAACCGTTTGCCGCGCTCGAAGAGGCGGGTCGTCGGATCAGCCAGCGGCCCACGCTGGCCGGAAACGACGTCGCGATGCTGCACAGCGGCGACGAGGCCTATCCGGCCATGGTCGCCGCCATCGAATCGGCGCAACGCAGCGTGGCGCTTTCCTCGTACATCTTCCGAGCGGACGCGGCGGGCGAAGGTTTCATCGCGGCGTTGATGCGCGCTCGCGGGCGCGGCGTCGAGCTGCGGGTCCTCATCGACGGCTTCGGCGGTGGCTACCTGTGGTCGGAGACATTCCGACGGCTGCGCAAGGCTGGCGTTCCCGTTGCGCGCTTCCTGCATTCGGCGATGCCCTGGCGCATGCCGTTCCTGAACCTGCGGACGCACCGCAAGATCCTCATCGTCGACGGCGCGACCGCGTTCACCGGCGGCTTGAACATCGGTGCGGAAAACCTGCTTGCAAGCCAGCCACGCTATCCGGTGCGCGACACACATTTCCGCTTCACGGGTCCGGTGGTCGCGCAACTCAGCGAGGCATTTGCCGAGCAGTGGTGGTTCGCGACCGGCGAAGCGCTGGAAGGAGATGCCTGGCTGCCCGCGCTGAGCCCCACGGGTCCAAGCCTGGCCCGGGTGGTCACGTCGGGGCCCGACCAGGACCTTGAAAAAATCGAGCTCCTTGTGCTTGCCGCCGTGGGTTGCGCGCGTGAATCCGTGCACATCATGACGCCGTACTTCCTGCCGGACGATCGCATCATTACCGCGCTCGTCCTCGCGTCTCTGCGCGGGGTCGCCGTGGACATCGTGCTGCCCGAGCACAGCAACCATCGTGCGGTCGACTGGGCCATGCGCGCGCACATACGTCCGCTTGTCGTGGCCGGCTGCCGCATCTGGACCCAGCCGGCGCCGTTCGATCACTCCAAGCTGATGACCATCGATGGTGCCTGGTGCTTCGTGGGCAGCGCGAATTGGGATGCGCGCAGCTTCCGCCTGAACTTCGAGATCAATGTCGAGGTGTTTCGCTCCTCGATCGCGGGGGAGATCGCGGCGAAGTTCTCCAAAAGTGCCACGCGCCGCATCAGCCTGGCGGACCTCGACGGCCGGTCGCTCCTGCGCCGGTTCCGCGACAGCGCCGCGCGCCTGCTGCTGCCGTACCTGTGATCAGCCGCCGTGCCTTTTACTGTCGATCCTCGAAAGTCCGATCTTGCAGACCGCTTCAAACAGCTTGTCCGCCGCCTGGTCGCTGCGCGCGAACGCGAGGACCTCGGCCGTCTCGAGTTTGGAGACTTCCTCGGGCACCAGGATATTGCCGACGCCGTCCCGGCATTCCGGGGCGAGCACGACAATTTCGCGCTCTTCCTGGTTCACCGTGATTTTTGCGGTGATCTGCTCGTCGTTGTCTTGCGCAAGCTTGACGCTTTCCGGGTGCAGGACGAATTGGCCCGCGCGAATGTAAGCGATCGTCGTGGGCGGCTTGCTGGCACATCCGCCCAGCACGGCAAGGAAAGCGGCGCTGACGGCCCAACTGGCGCCCCAGCCCCGGAAGGTGGAAAATATCGGGAACGACATGGCTATCGGCCTGTCCAAGTGCACAAACTGGGAGAGTAATGCAATGCCACAAGTACTGAGCACCGAAGTCGGCTTTAGCAGCGAATCGCGCGTCATTCGCGATACGTATGCATTGTTGTCGGCCACGCTGCTGGTGACAGCCGGATTCACCTGGGTATCGATGGGACTGGACTTGAGCAGCCTGGCAGCCTTGGGCTGCCTCATCGGCGGGTTCGTCATGCTGTTCGTGATCAGTCGCATGCGCAACTCGGCCTGGGGCCTGGCAGCGCTGTTCGGATTTGCCACGCTCGAAGGCCTCGGGATCGGCCCGACGATCACGATGTACATGCGCACCCCGGCAGGCAGCGCGACGGTCGCCGAGGCCAGCCTCCTGACCGCTGGGGTTTTCCTGTCTTTATCCGCCTACGTGCATGTCACGAAAAAGGATTTCAGCGCCTGGGGAGGCATGCTTTTTACCGGGCTGATCGTGGTCGTTCTGGCCAGCCTGATCGGCATATTCGTATCGTCGTCGGCCTACCACCTGACGATCGCGGCGATTTCCGCGATCCTGTTCTCGGGGTTCATCCTGTTCGATACGTCGCGCATTGTGCGCGGAGGCGAGACCAACTACATCATGGCTTCGCTGTCGCTGTACCTCGATATCATCAATCTGTTCTTTTCGTTGCTGCAGTTGCTCAGCGCCGGGAACGATCGGCGCTGAACCTGAGGCGCAGCGGCTTTAGCACCGCCAGCGCCAGCACCGCAGCCAGCAAGTCCAGGCAAATCACGAGAGCGAAGACCGGCAGCCAGCTGCCGGTCTGCTCGTGCAACAGAGCCGCTGCCGGCCCTCCGAGAACCGATCCGACCCCCTGCGCCATATAGAGGAATCCGTAGTTCGCGCTGGCGTGGCGCTGGCCAAACGTGTCCGTGAGCGTGGAAGGAAGCAGCGAGAAAATCTCGCCCCAGCCAAAGAACACGACTCCGGACAGCAGGACGAACAGCACCGGATCCTCGCGCAGGAAAAGCCAGACGGTCATGGCCACAGCTTCGAACAGGAAGGCGAGAAACATCGTGTTCTCGCGGCCGATGCGATCCGAGACCCATCCGAAGAACGGGCGGGTCAGGCCATTCGTGACGCGATCGATTGTCAGGGCAAGCGGCAGGGCAGCCATGCCCATCACGGTGACGCCGGCCACCCCGAAATCGCGCGCGAAGGCCGCGAATTGCGAGATCACCATCAGCCCCGAGGTGGACAGCATGGTCATCATCACGAACAACAGCCAGAAGACCGGCGTGCGCAACATGGAGGCCGGTGCGAGCCCGGGAAGACTCGCACTGCGCCCCTCCTCGATGGCCGCCTGCTCCGCCGGTACGCGCCGCAAGCCCAGTGCCGCCAGCACTCCGACTACGGCGAACACGGCGCCAAAATGCCAAAGCGTTGCCCGGTACCCGTTCGTAGCGATGCTCGAAGCGATCGGGAAAGTCGTCAGGATGGCGCCCATGCCGTAGCCGGCTGCGACCATTCCGACTGCGAAGCCGCGTCGCTCCGGGAACCACTTCACCATCTGGCTCACGACACCGATGTACACGATGCCGGTGCCGATTCCCCCGAGCGCACCGTAAGTCCAATAGAGGCCGGCAAGCGTCGCGGCCTGCGAGGCGGCGATCCAGCTCGCGCCGCTCAAGAGGGTCCCCAGTGCAATGAGCACGCGCGGGCCCAGGCGATCGATGAGCAGGCCCTGCAGGGGCGACAAAAAGGTCTGCAGGACGACGAGGAGCATGAACGTCACCTGCAATTGCGGCAGGCCGGCGCCAAGCTCCGTCGCAAGCGGTTTGGTGAACAGAGTCCAGGTGTACTGCGGGCTGGAAATCGCCATCATGCAGATGACGCCCCACAGCAGTTGTAGCCAGCGCATGTGCGCCATTGTGGGGGAGCCGGCGCGGGTGCGCAAGACGCGCGCAAGCCTCGCGCGCCGGGATCAAACCAGCAGGAAGTCGACGTCGCGCGCCGCGCGCGCGCGCGCCAGGCTCAGTACGCTGCGCAACCTCTCCGCCATTTCCGCATCGAAGCCGATACTGGCATCGCACAGCAGGAGGTTTTCGCAATAGGGCGCAAACAGGTCGGCCCGATCGTCGAGGGCCCACCAGGAGGCGTCGCGCATGTCGTGCAGTTCGAGCCAGCGCTCGATCTCGGCGTGACGCGGATAGGGAACCCGTGCCGGTGCTGTGGCGGCGCGGTCGAATCGGGGTGTGACGCCGATCACGCGCGTTCGCAGCGATTCAGGCAGCAGCGCGAGCAGTTCGTCTTCTTCGCGCTTCGCGCGCCAGGCGGTCGACAGCACGACTCCCACCTCGGGAAACCGCTCCAGTACTTCGGACAGGCGGCCCGCTTGCTCGAACAAGCGCATGGCGTCGATGCACGGGTCCGGATGCAGGACGCCGTCAAAATCCAGAAACAGAATCAAGCTACTGCTCCAACCTGCTCGCTGCAAATTCCCTATGTCGCAAAGGAGGTCCCGTTCGTCTTGGAGGAGGATCGGTGCGCTCGTCTTGCGAGGCCGGGTGCCGGGCCATCCTCCTTTCTATCGGCACGAACGAGCCATGAATTGAGGTCCCGGCAAGGAAATTTTTACCATTTTCGAGCACGGCCGGACTCGCATCACGGCGTGAGGCGCGCTAGGCTTGCAGCGCAGCCCGCCGCAAGCGGGGGCCCGGTTTCCATTTCGGCTTCGATAGGGTTCGATTGCCATGCCTGAGGTTTCGGTCCTGCCCGACTGGGTGACGTTTTGCACCCGCTTGGGCAGCGAGCTTTCAGATCGCGAGAGCGGCGACGACCGCCGGGACCCTGCCCACAGGCCCGCCGTGGTCCTGGTGGTCGGCGTAGACCGCCTCTCCGATGTGCGCCAGACCCTGGGGTTCACGATCGCCGAGGAAATCGCGCAACGCATCGCCGATCGTCTGGCGCATGCGGCGCCGCGAGCCAGCCTGGTTGCGCGGGTCGGCGACGATACGTTCGCGGTCGCATGGTCGACTTCGCGACCTTCCCATGACGCCTCCGCCTGCGCGGACCGGCTCATCGAGTGCATCGAGAGCCCGATTCGCGTGGGCGTCTCCGACTTGCGCTTGATCGCGGCCGTCGGTGCGTCGCTGTATCCGGAAGACGGGACCCGCCCCGAGATGCTGCTCGCCAACGCGCTCGCGGCAATGCGCTTTGCGCGCGCGCAAGGCATGCGGCTGTTCCAGTTCTATCGTGCGGCGATCGGCCAGCAAGGTGCCGGGCGCCTCGTACTCGAAGCGGAATTGCGGCGCGGCCTCGATCAAGGCGAGTTCTTCGTGCATTACCAGCCGCGGCGCACCTTGAGCGACAAGCGTGTCGTCGGGGTCGAGGCGCTGATGCGCTGGGATCACCCGGAGAGGGGCGTCCTGCCGGCAACCGACTTCGTGGAGGCCGCGGTCGAGACGGGCCTCATCACGCCGATCGGCGAAGTCGTGCTGCGCCAGGCATGCCGCGACGCCGCGCAATGGCCCGATCACGTCCATTTGTCGGTCAATCTCTCGACGCGCGAATTCCGCGGCGCGCGCCTCGAGGGCATTGTCGACCGTGCGCTGGCCGATTCCGGGCTCGCCCCCAATCGCTTCCTGGTCGAACTGACGGAATACAGCCTGGAACGCGGGGCCGGCGAGACCGATATCGCCCTGGTGCGACTGACCGCCTTGCGCGAGCGCGGCGTGCGCATCGTCCTCGACAATTTCGGGGCGGGGGCCGGCAGCCTCGATCTGCTGCGTCGCTGCCGCGCCGAGTACGTCAAGATCAGTGCAGGCTTGATTCGCGGCCTGGGGACCGAAGCCGACCGCCACGCGGTCGTCAGTGGCGTCGCGACACTGGCGCGCCATTTCGGCGCGGCCGTGATTGCCGAGGGAATCGAAAGCGAGGAGCAACTCGACGCCGCCTTGCGCGCGGGTTGTTCACAGGGCCAGGGGTTTTATCTCGGACGGCCGGTGTCTGCGGATCAGGCGGGCGTCATGCTCGGCGCTGTGGAAGCGGCCAAGGCGAATCTGCACTAGGCGGGTGGTCTGGGTCAGAAGTCCGGCGTGAAGCGTGGCCCGGTGCGTGAAAATGATCGGCCGGGGTACCGACGAACCTCTGATTCAGAACACCCGCGGAATGGCGGATCCGCCAGGGCGGTGAAGGCGATCCTGCGCGGCCGCGATCAGCAGCCTGCGCCGCCGCGACCGTTGGAATTCAGGAAGTCGACGCTGGGTTGCTCTTCGGCCTTCGAAGGCGAGACATAGACGACTGCGCAGGTCGAATGCGCGCCGTTCAGGGAGACGGTGATCGTGCTGCCCGGGGCCGTACCGCCCTCGCTGTACGAGATCTGATCAGCGGAGGGGTCCAGGCCGGTCGCGGCGATGATGCCGGCGGGAGTCGCCGTCGGATAGCCAAACACCGTCGAGATGCCGATGCCGTCGACCGTGACCGTACCGCTCGGGCCGACCTGGTTATGGACTTGCGCGGCAGCGCGGGTGATTTGGGCGGCGGCGCGAACCGAGCCGAAGATGGCTTGTTGCTTGGCGCTGCGCGCCTCGGAACCCAGACTCCAGAAGCGCGGCACCGCCAGCGCGAGTACCGTCGCCAGGAACAGTACGGCAACCAGGAACTCCACCAGAGTGAAGGCGCGCATGTTGCCGCAGAGGTCCTGCCAGAAGATGCGGGTGCGGGTGTCGATTCGGGCGAGCGGCTTCATGGCTTGCGGGTCCTTCTGCGCTACAACGCGGTACGGGTACGTGCAAAAACTGGTCCCAAATTCATGGGGCGATGAATGCATTTTCGGCCGAGACTTGGTTCTGAAATACCGCAAATACGGGGTGTTTCGTTTCCCAATTGGCCAATTTGATGGGTCCGATTAGCCTATTCCGGCGCCGTGGGATTTTTCCTGGCACGGTGCGGCGGATTTGTCCCGAAAATGGGCCTGCAGCCCCTTGCCAGTAAGATTCCGTCCGAAAATCCTCCCGAGGAAACATGAAAAAAGAAGTCGTTTCGACCACGCAGGCACCGGCCGCGATTGGCCCGTATTCGCAGGCGATCAAGACGGGACTCGTCGTTTTTCTGTCGGGGCAGATCGGACTGGACCCGGCCAGCCAGCAACTGGTCGGCGATGACTTTGAAGCGCAGGTGCGCCAGGCATTTCGCAACCTCGACGCCGTCGCGCGGGCATCCGGTGGCACGCTCGGCGATGCGGTGCGTTTTGGCCTCTACCTCACCGACTTGGGCAAGTTCAGCAAGGTCAACGAAATCATGGCGGAGCTGGTTCCGCAACCGTTTCCGGCACGCTCGACGATTGGCGTGGCAAGCCTGCCGCGCGGCGCGCAGTTCGAGGTCGATGCCATCCTTGTGATCTAGGAAAAAACTTGCCCGAGGCGGGGCGCACCCCGGCGGCACGTCTCGCGCGCATCGGCCTCGAGCGCGACTGGGACTTCCTGCTGCACCTGCCGCTGCGTTACGTCGATGAAACGAGCGTCGTCGCCGTTGCGTCGCTCGTTGCAGGCGCGCACGCCCAGGTGGAGGGCGAGGTCTTCGAAGCGCAATTGGGCGGACGCCGCCGTCGCCACCTCGTCGTGCGCCTGCGCGATGAGTCGGGCGAAATCGTGCTGCGCTGGATCCACTTTTACGCCTCGCAGCGGATGCAACTGGCCGTGGGCAACCGCGTCCGTGTACTGGGTCTCGTACGCGCGACCCGAGCGGGACGCGGCCTGGAGATGATCCACCCACAGGTACGACCCGCGACCGGCGAGGCTTCGCCTCTGCCCGAGCGACTGACGCCGGTCTATCCGACCACCGAGGGGGTGCCGCAAGCGTGGTTGCGCAAGCGCATTGCGCGCGCCTTGCAACAGACCGTCATCGAGGACCTCTTGCCCGCAAGCGTGCGTTCGGCGCATGGCCTCATGGACCTGGCAGGCGCCATTCGCATGCTGCACGAACCGCCTCCGCAGACGGACCAGGCAAGCCTCGCGCGCATGCAGGAAGTCGCGTGGCAACGACTGCGTTTCGACGAGTTGCTCGCACAACAGCTCGCGTTGCGCCAGGCGCGCGCGCGGCGTCGCGACGCCGGCGCGCCGGTCCTGCGCGGCGATGGGCGTCTCACCCAAGCCTTGCTGCGCAGCCTTCCCTATCGACTCACGCCGGACCAGGCGGCGGTCTGGCGGGAAATCGAGCGTGACCTCGCGCGCGCGAAGCCGATGAACCGTCTGCTGCAAGGAGACGTCGGCAGCGGCAAGACGATTGTCGCGGCGCTGGCTGCCGCGCGCGCGATCGAAGCGGGTGGCCAGGCAGCCTTGATGGCGCCGACCGAAATCCTGGCCGACCAGCATTTCCACAGGATCGCAGCCTTGCTGGAACCTTTGGGCGTGCGCGTCACCTGGCTTGCGGGCCGCGTGCGCGAGGCGCAACGGCGCACGGCACTCGAGGAAATCGCCGGCGGCGCGGCTCATCTGGTCGTCGGCACCCACGCCTTGATCCAGGACCCGGTGCATTTCGCACGCCTCGCCCTGGCTATCGTCGACGAGCAGCACCGCTTCGGCGTGCAGCAGCGCCTCGCCTTGCGCGAAGGGGAGGGCGAGCCGCATCTGCTGATGCTGAGCGCAACGCCGATTCCGCGTTCGCTGGCGATGACGTACCTGTGCGACCTCGATGTCTCCGTGATCCGTACCTTGCCGCCGGGGCGCACGCCCGTTCGGACCAAGTTGATCGCGGGTGCGCGCCGGGAAGAGGTGCTGGAAGCGGTGCGCGCCGAGGCAGCAGCGGGCCGCCAGGCATATTGGGTATGCCCACTGGTCGAGGACAACGAGGAGATTGAAGCCATGGCGGCGGTACGCATGGTGGCCGAGACGCGTGCCTTGTTGCCGGAGTTGCGCCTCGAACTGTTGCATGGCCAGATGAACCCGGCGGAAAAGCGCGCCGCGATGGACGCCTTTGCCGCGCACCGCGCGGATGTGCTGGTTGCGACCACGGTCATCGAAGTCGGCATCGACGTGCCGAACGCGAGCCTGATGGTCATCGAACACGCGCAGCGTTTCGGGCTTGCCACTTTGCACCAGCTGCGCGGGCGCGTCGGCAGGGGGTCCTTGCAGAGCACCTGCGTCCTGCTGTTCGACGAACCCCTGTCGGAGAACGCGCGGGCGCGCCTGCGCGCGTTGTACGAGACGAACGATGGCTTCGAGATTGCGCGCCAGGACCTGCGCTTGCGTGGACCGGGCGAGTTCCTCGGCGCCCGGCAATGGGGTCTGCCGATGCTGCGCTTCGCCGACCTGGAACGCGACTCGGGCTGGTTCGAGGAAATCCAGGCGCTGGCGGCGCAGCTTCTGGAGACGCAGCCTGCCACGGCGCAAAGGATCGTCGATCGCTGGTACGCTCGCTCGGAACGCTTCCTGCACGCATGACACTTACCGAACTGCGCTACATCGTCGCGGTGGCGCGCGAGCGGCATTTCGGCCGCGCGGCCGAGGCCTGCCACGCCAGCCAACCGACGGTGTCCGTTGCCATCCGCAAGCTCGAGGAGGAACTCGGCGTGCGCCTGTTCGAACGGGGCACGAACGAAGTCACTCCCACGGGAATCGGCGAGCGCGTGATCGCGCAGGCCCAGCGTGTGCTCGAGCAGGCGGCCGAAATCCACGAAATCGCGCGTCTGGGGCGCGACCCCCTCAACGGTGCGCTGCGCCTGGCCGCGATCTACACGATCGGTCCGTACCTCCTGCCGACGGTCGTGCGCCAACTGCAGCGCGACGTGCCGCAGATGCCTCTGATGCTCAACGAGAACTTCACCGTGCGCCTGCTCGACATGCTCAAGAACGGCGAGATCGACGCGGCAATCATGGCCTTCCCCTTGCCCGAGTCCGGCCTCGCGATTGCACCGTTGTACGACGAATCGTTCCTCGTCGCCGTTCCACGCGACCACCCATGGGCCCGCCGCAAGTCGGTCGCCGTCGAGGAACTCGGGGGCGAAACCAACCTGATGCTGGGCAGCGGGCATTGTTTTCGCGACCAGGTGCTCGATGCCTGTCCCGAACTCGATCGCGTCTCGGCCGCCGACGGCACGCAAAGGACGGTCGAAGGTTCTTCGCTCGAAACGATTCGCCAGATGGTCGCCTCCGGAATCGGCGTCGCCGTCCTGCCCGCGACCTCGATTCCCGAGCGCGTCCGCCGCGACAGCCTGATCGCCTACGTGCCGTTCCGCCGGCCAATACCCGGGCGGCGTGTCGTGCTCGCCTGGCGCAAAAGCTTCACCCGTGTGCCGGCCATCGACGCATTGCGAAATGCCGTGTTTCGTTGCGCGCTGCCGGGCGCACGCAAGCTCGAGCCGCAAGGCATCGCATCGTGAGTCCCGCCCGTCCGCAGGCAAGCGCGCCTCTGGAGCGCCTGGCGCTGTATGCGAGCCTGACGCGCCTGGACAAGCCGATCGGCATCTCCCTGCTCTTGTGGCCGACGCTCGACGCGCTGTGGATCGCAGCCGGGGGATATCCCGGTGCCCGGCTCACGGCGATATTCGTGATCGGCACGGTACTGATGCGCTCGGCAGGCTGCGCGATCAATGACGTCGCCGATCGCGATTTCGACCGTCATGTCGAGCGCACCGCCAATCGGCCGCTTGCGCGCGGCGCCATCTCCACGCGCGAAGCCGTGACGGTCGCGGTCGTGCTCGCCCTGTGCGCCGCCCTGACCTTGCCCTTGCTGCGCCCCGAGGTGACGCCGCTTGCCTTCGTGGCGATCGCCGTGTCGGCAACGTATCCGTACGCGAAGCGGTTCTTCCCGATGCCGCAGGCCTACCTGGGGATCGCCTTTTCCTTCGGCATCCCGATGGCGTACGCCGCGGTGTCCGGCCACGTCCCGGTCGAAGGCTGGCTGCTGCTCGCCATCAATCTGCTCTGGGTCATCGCGTACGACACCGAATACGCGATGACGGACCGGCGCGACGATCTGGTCGTCGGCATTCGCTCCTCGGCAATCCTGTTCGGCCGGTGGGATGTGCATGCGGTGGCCCTTTGCTATGCCGTCTACCTTGCCTGCATGGCGGACTGGGCGGTGCAAGCGAACTGGACCTGGCGCTTCTTTCTCGGCTGGGGTGGCGCGCTGCTTTGCGCCGCCGTCCATTTGATCTGGATCCGCAAGCGCGACCCCGCGCAGTGCCTGCGCGCGTTCCGCCACAATCACTGGTTCGGCTTGTCGATCTTCGCGGGGATCGTCTTCGAGTACGCGGGCCGTTGAATGCCCATCACCCCAACCTCTCCCACACTGCGTATGGGTGAGGGAGTTACGACGCCTCCGCGGCCTTTCCCAACTCCCGACTGCGCTCGCGCGCAGCCATCGCGGCGCGCACGAGCGCATCGAACACGCCGGCTGCCCGCATGCTCTCCAAGGCCGCGGCGGTGGTGCCTCCCTTCGAGGTCACTCGCTCTCGCAGCACGGCGAGATCCTCGTCGGATTGGACCGCGAGCTGCGCGGCTCCCGCGAAAGTCTCAAGGGCGAACTTGCGCGCCTGTTCCACGCCCATTCCCATTTGCAGGGCCGCAGCCTGCAGTGCTTCCATGAAGTAGAAGACGTAGGCAGGGCCGCTACCGGAGATCGCGGTGACGGCGTCCAGCATCGACTCTTCGTCGAACCAGATCGTGGTGCCGACGGCGCGCAGGACCGCCTCGCCCTCCACACGCTGGGCCTGGCTGGCTCCCGCACGCGCAAACAGGCCGGTGATACCGCGCCCCACGAGCGCGGGCGTATTGGGCATTGCGCGCACGACCGCCTCGCTTGCGCACCATTTCGCGATCGACGCGGTCGAGATTCCCGCGGCGATCGACAGTACCAGGCGATTTCCCGGGAGGTGGCGCAAGGCCTCGCATACCCCTCGTACGTCGGCCGGTTTGACCGCGACCACGATCACCGAAGCATCCGCGACCGCTGCGTCGACGTCCGCACGGCACGCGACGTGCAGTTCGCCCTGCAGCCACGTACGGCGCCCCGCATCGCGTTCCACGACGACGATCTCGGACGCTCCCGGACCGGTGCGCAGTCCGCCGATCAAGGCCGCGGCCATGTTGCCGCCGCCAACGAAGGCCAGCTTCATTTGCGTGCTCCGAACAGCGCACTGCCGATGCGCACCATGGTGGATCCCTCCAGGATCGCGGCCTCGAAATCGTCCGACATGCCCATGGAGAGCGTATCGAATTGCACGGCGCCGTGCGCAAGCAGCAAACCCGCCCGCGTCGCGTCGAACAGCGCGCGCAGGCGCGCGAATGCGGCACGCTGCGCCGCCGGCGCGAGCCCGGGTTGGGGAATGGCCATGAGGCCCCGCAGGCGCAACGGGGCCAGCGCGCAGACGGCCTCGCTCAGTTCCCGCAGCGCATCGGGGCTCACCCCGCTTTTGGTCGATTCGCCGCTGACATTCACTTCCAGCAATACGTCCAGGGGACCGGCCGGGCAGGCGATCTGCTCGTCTCGCTGGCGCGCCAGGCGTTGCGCGATCGAGGCGCGGTCGATCGACTGCACCCATGCGAATTGCGCGGCGATGGCGCGCGTCTTGTTGCTTTGGATGGGACCGATGAAATGCCAGACAATGTCCTTTGCGGCCGCGGGATCGATCCTGCCCGGTTGCGCCAGGACCGCCATCTTCGCCGTCGCTTCCTGCACGTAGTTCTCGCCGAAGCAGCGTTGTCCGGCCGCCACGGCGGCCGCGATCGTTTCGGGTCCGAAGGCCTTGGTCACGGCCAGCAGCGTCACGCATTGCGCAGGCCGCCCGGAGCGCGCCGCGGCGGTGGCGATGCGATCCCGAACCCGGTCGAATGCCCCTGCAATCCGGCGGGCGTGCTCGGGCTCGACATGAGGTGGCAATGCGGACAAATGCAGGTTTTCCCGGGGTAATGCCGCGGACGATTGCCGCGGACTATTCATCGTGGAAGCAGCCAAACCCGACCGAATCTTTTCGATTGGCCTGTCCCTCCTTCGGTAAGGTATGGTTTTCCATGGCGAGCGTAGCGTAAGCTTTTGCTCGCACTAAGGTCGGAAATTATGGACATCTCGGAACTGCTGGCGTTTTCGGTCAAGAACAAGGCGTCGGACCTGCATCTTTCGTCCGGCCTTCCGCCCCTGATTCGCGTGCACGGCGACGTGCGGCGGATCAATCTTCCGCCCTTGGAACACAGTGAAGTGCACGCCATGGTGTACGACATCATGAACGATGCGCAGCGCAAGACCTTCGACGAACACCTGGAGTGCGACTTCTCGTTCGATCTGCCGGGTCTGGCGCGCTTCCGGGTCAATGCCTTCAACCAGGATCGTGGCGCGGCGGCCGTGATCCGGACCATTCCGTCCCGCGTCCTCTCGCTCGAAGAACTGCAGGCGCCGCGCGTCTTTGCCGATCTTTCGCTCAAGCCGCGCGGGCTTGTGCTGGTCACCGGTCCGACCGGCTCGGGCAAATCGACCACGCTCGCGGGCATGGTCGACCACGTGAACAACAACACGTACGGCCACGTCCTGACCATCGAGGACCCGATCGAATTCGTGCACGAATCGCGCAAGTGCGTGGTCAACCAGCGCGAAGTCGGCTCGCACACGCTGTCGTTCGCAAATGCATTGCGTTCGGCCTTGCGGGAAGACCCGGACGTCGTACTCGTCGGCGAGTTGCGCGACCTGGAAACCATCCGCCTTGCGCTGACCGCCGCCGAGACCGGTCACCTGGTCTTCGGCACCTTGCATACGTCGTCTGCCGCAAAGACGATCGACCGCGTGGTCGACGTCTTTCCGGGTGCGGAAAAGGACATGGTGCGCGCGATGCTGTCCGAATCGCTCATCGCCGTGATCTCGCAGGCGCTGATCAAGCTCAAGGACGGCAGCGGACGAGTTGCCGCGCACGAGATCATGATCGGCACGCCGGCCATCCGCAACCTGATCCGCGAAAGCAAGATCGCGCAGATGTACTCGATGATCCAGACCGGCAGCCAGTTCGGCATGCAGACGCTGGACCAGTGCATGATCGAACTGGTACGTCGCAACATCATCTCGCCTTCCGAGGCGCGGATGTACGCGAAGAGCCCGGAAAACTTCCCGGGCTGATCTCCGAAAACATCCTTTCGAAACGGGACCATGGAACGCGACCAGGCCATACGCTTCGTCCACGATCTTCTCAAGCTCCTGCTGGCCAAGAAGGGCTCCGACCTGTTCCTGACGGCGGACTTTCCGCCTGCGTTCAAGGTGGACGGCCGCGTCCTGCCGGTCTCGAACCAGCCGCTCACGGGTCAGCACACCTCGGATCTGGTGCGCGCCATCATGAACGACCGTCAGGCGGCCGAGTTCGAGGCGTCCAAGGAGTGCAATTTCGCGATCAACCCGACCGGGATCGGCCGCTTCCGCGTGTCCTCCTTTGTCCAGCAGGGCAAGGTCGGCATCGTCCTGCGCGTGATCGCCGACACGATCCCGACGATCGAGGACCTGAACCTGCCGCCGCTCATCAACGACCTGGCGATGGCCAAGCGCGGCGTCGTCATGATCGTGGGCTCGACGGGTTCGGGCAAGTCCACGTCGCTGGCGGCGATGGTGGGTTATCGCAATGCCAACAGCCAGGGTCACATCATCACGATCGAGGACCCGATCGAGTACGTGCACCCGCACAAGAATTGCATCGTCACCCAGCGTGAAGTCGGCGTCGATACCGAGGACTGGCACGTCGCCCTGAAGAACGCCCTGCGCCAGGCGCCGGACGTCATCCTGATCGGCGAAATCCGCGATCGCGACACCATGCAGCACGCGATCGAATTCGCCGAGACGGGCCACCTCGTGATGTGCACGCTGCACGCCAACAGCACGAACCAGGCACTGGACCGGGTCATCAACTTCTTCCCCGAGGACCGGCGCGCCCAGTTGCTGATGGACCTGTCGCTGAACCTGCGCGCGCTCGTCTCGCAGCGCCTGGTGGCCTTCAAGGACCGCAAGGGCCGTATCCCGGCGGTCGAGATCCTGCTGAACAACCCCCTGATTTCGGACCTCATCTTCAAGGGCGAGGTGCAGGAGATCAAGGAAGTGATGAAGCGATCGCGCGACCAGGGCATGCAGACATTCGACCAGTCCCTGTTCGACCTGCACGAGGCGGAACTGATCTCCTACGAGGACGCATTGCGCAATGCGGACTCGGTCAACGACCTGCGCCTGCAGGTCAAGCTCAACTCGAAGCTCTTCGGCGGCGTCGCGGGTATCAATCGCGGCATCGAGCACCTCGGCCTGAGTGGCTGAACGCGGTCGCTGACACCCGCAGCGAAGGCGAAAACTCCTTGTAGACTTCGGCCGGCCAGCACCGGCCGATTTTTATTTGGCCGATCGCGTGCCGGCGGTCCCGTCACGCTCGGTTTGCACTCGTTCCGCAGATGAACATCTTCGCCAAACTCTATTACCGCTTGCGCAAGGGCGCGAAGGCGATCCAGCTGTATCTGGTCATCGCCGGGCCGGGCATTGTCGTGATGGTCGCCGACAACGACGCGGGCGGCATCACGACCTACGCGGCAACGGGGGCGAAGTACGGGTACAACCTCGTCTTGTTCCTGGTGGTACTCATTCCCGTCGCCTACTACGTGCAGGAAATGACGGTACGCCTGGGCGTGGTGACCAAACGCGGCCATGCCGAGGCCATTTTTTCGGGCTTCGGTGCGTTCTGGGGCTGGTTCTCGCTGATCGACCTCATGATCGTCGACTGGCTGACCCTGGTGACCGAATTCATCGGCATGACGTCGGCCCTGGAGATCTTCGGCATCCCGGCGTGGCTGACGTATGTCGCGGTGGTCGTGCTGCTGGGCGTGATCGTCCTGAACGGGCGCTATTGGACCTGGGAAAAGATCGCCTTGCTGTTTTGCGCGCTCAACCTGGTCTACATCCCCGGCGCGTTCATGGTGCACCCGAGCGCGCACGAGATCCTGCACGAAACCTTCCTGCCGAGCTTTCCCAACGGCTTCGACGGCCAGTTGTTCTTTTTCCTGATGGCCAACATCGGCACGACGATCGCGCCCTGGATGCTCTTCTTCCAGCAAAGTGCGGTCGTCGACAAAGGCTTGCTCGAGAAGGACATCCCCTGGGGAAAGTTCGACACCTTCCTGGGTTCCACGCTGACCGTCGTCGTCGCGATTTTCATCGTGGTCGTGACGGGCACGGTGCTGCGCGGCGTCGATATCGACAGCGCCGCGCAGGCCTCGGCGCAGTTGCAGGAGACACACCGCTGGGTCGGCACCTTCATGGCGATCGGCCTGTTCGACGCGGGCCTGCTGGGTGCCATCTGCATCTCGCTGGCAAGCAGCTGGGCGTTCGGCGAGATTTTTGGCTGGGCGCACTCGCTCAACACGAACATCAAGGAAGGCCCGGCCTTCTACATCAGCTACTTCGTGACGCTGGCAAGCGCCGGCGCCGTCGTGCTCATCCCGGGTGCGCCCCTCGTTCTGATCACGCTGTTCGTGCAGGTCGTCGCGGTCACACTGTTGCCGGCCGCGCTCGTGTTCCTGATCCTGCTGCTCAACGACCGCGAACACATGGGCGAGTACGCGAATACACCCACGCAGAACTTCATCGGCGGCACGATCGTCCTGGCAATCATCGTGCTCTCGACGCTGTATGGCGTCAGCGTACTGTTTCCCAATCTTTTCACCTAGGAGGCGCCATGCTGCGCGGCGGCTCCCGGCTCGTTCGCAAGTTCCGCTCCATCAACGAGCAATACGCGAAGCCGCGCATCGGCATGTCCCCGGCCGTGCGTGGCTCGCTCATGGTCCTGCGCGTGTACCTGCTGCTGCTGGTACTCCTGATGGTCTACAAATTCATCACGTTGCTGGGCACCTGACATGGTTGCCGTCGTCGAGCAGAAGTTCTTCCTGAGCGAAATCATCGGGCGCAAGGTTTACCGCCATTCCGAGCGCATCGGCCGCCTGCAGGACCTTGTCATCGTCGAGACCGCCAAGCTGCCGGAAGTGAGCAAGCTGCTCGTCAGCCGTCCCTATGGCATGCCATCCCTGCTCGTGCCTTGGGAGAAAGTCCAGGTCATCTCGGCCAACGAGATCACGGTCGACATCGAGGCGTTCGAGCCCTACCAGGTGGCGCCGGCGCACGGCGCGATCCTGCTGCGCGACTACATCCTCGACAAGAAGATCCTCGACATGGACGGCCGGGAAGTCGAGGTCGTCTACGACGTCAAGCTGGCCTTCCAGGGGGGCAAGCTGTATGCAAGCGAAGTCGATTTCAGCCGGCAGCGCCTGCTGCGCCGTCTTGGCCTGCGGCACCTGGCCAACTTCATCGCGCAGCAGTCTGGCCACGACTCGACCGTGTCGTGGTTGTACGTGCAGCCGCTGCCCGAAGGCCTGGGCAGCTTTACCGGCGACGTGAAGCTCAACGTCCTGAAATCGAAGATCGATGAGATCCACCCCGTGGACCTGGCCGACATCCTCGAAGAACTCGACAGCGGGCAGCGCCAGGCGATCTTCAACCAGCTCGAGCCCGAGCACGCCTCGGAAACGCTCGAGGAAATCGAACCACGGGTTCAGCGCGAACTCCTGGCGACGATGCAGCGCGACCGCGCCGCGCGCCTCGTCGGGGAAATGAGCCCTGCACAGGCAGCCGACGTGCTTGCCATCCTTCCCGGTACCGATGCGGATGCGATCCTCGACCTGCTCGATCCCGAGGATGCCGGCAAGGTGCGCCGGATCCTCGAGTACCACGACGAGAACATCCTCCTGTTTGCCACGCAGGAATGCATCCGCCTGCCGCCGACGGAATCGGTCCAGAACGTGCTCTCGGGCTATCGCGAACTGGCGCGCGACAAGGATGTGCTCACATACATCTACGTGGTCGACGGGGAACAGCATCTGCTGGGCGTCGTGGGCCTGCGCGAGCTGGTGGCTGCCGAGCCCAATGCACTGCTGGGTGATTTGATGACCGAGCAGCTCATCACCTTGCACCCCGAGGAGACCCTGCGCGACGCCGTCCACGCCATTTCCCGCTACGGCTTGCGCGCCATCCCGATCGTCGACAGCGAGCGCCACCTGGTTGGCCTGGTGTCGGACCATGATGTACGCGGCTTGAAGCCGCGCCTCACCTAGCGGCCCGTGGAAATTTGCATGCCTTGCGGGGGTCGACGGGTCCAGCTAGAATCAACGGTTTCCCGACTTTTCGCCGACTTCTCGGCTAGGCAGACGAATCCATGGTTGTGATACGGCTGGCGCGGGGCGGCGCCAAGAAACGCCCCTTCTTCAATATCGTGGCAACCGATTCGCGCAATCCGCGCGACGGCCGGTTTATCGAGCGTGTGGGCTTTTACAACCCCGTTGCTGCCGACGGTGAGGTCAAGTTCCGCGTGGCAACGGACCGCTTGGGTTACTGGAGCGGAGTGGGCGCGCAAATGAGCCCGACGGTTGCTCGCCTGGTCAAGCAGTTCGCGGCGCAAAACGGCATTCCCGCGGCGGGTGCGGGCGTCGGAGGAGCTTCCGCAGCAGCAACGGGCGAGGCCGCAGGCGCCTGATTTTTTGCGGGAAGACTCGTGAGTACGGCCGGGTCTTCGAGTGAATTGATCGAGCTCGGCCTGCTGCGGGGCTCGTATGGAGTCCAGGGTTGGAGTCATATCCAGCCGCATTCGAGCGATTCCGGAGTTTTGCAGGAGACGCGCAACTGGTGGCTGTTGGAGCCGGCCGGTGCGCAATCCAAAGAGAATTCGCAGGAGCAGGCGCGGGAACTGCCGCGGAAGTTGAGCGTGACCGGCGTCCGGGTCCAGGGGGCCGGCCTCGTCGCGAAGTGGGAAGGTTGCGACGACCCGGAGGCGGCCCAGGCACTGAAGGGCTGGCGGGTCGCGGTGGCGCGGGGGGATTTCCCGGCATTGCCTCCCGGACAGTTTTATTGGATCGACCTCATCGGACTGCAGGTGGAAAACCGCGAGGGGCGCATCCTGGGCACGGTGCAAGGCCTGCGCAACAACGGGGCGCATGACGTCCTGGAGGTGGCAGGTCCGGGAAATCCGATTCTCATCCCGGTGGTCGAAGCCTATGTCGATGGCATCGACGCCGAAGCGAAGCGGATTCGGGTGGATTGGCAACTGGATTGGTGATTGCGGCGGGTGATGGCGATGCGCTTTGACATCCTGACGCTGTTTCCCGAGATGTTTGGCGCATTGCGCGAGTTTGGAGTCACCCGGCGTGCGCATGAGCAAGGTGCCTGGGAGATGGAATTCTGGGACCCACGCGCGTTCACGACGGACGTGCACCGCACGGTGGACGACAGGCCGTTCGGGGGAGGTCCCGGCATGGTGATGATGGCCGAGCCGCTGGCTCGGTGCGTGGAAGCGGCGCAAAGTGCGCAGGCGACCGCGGGGTTTGTGCGGTCGCATGTGATCGCCTTCGCGGCGAACGGCAGTCCACTGCGTGACGCGCGCGTGCGCGAGCTGGCAACCCTGGATGCGGCAAACGAACGCACGGGGCTCGTGCTGGTGTGCGGGCGTTACGAGGGGATCGACCAGCGCTTTGTCGATTGCTTCGTGCAGGAGGAAATTTCGATCGGCGATTTCGTGCTCTCGGGCGGGGAGATCGCGGCGATGGCGCTGATCGACGCGGTGGTACGGCAGTTGCCCGGGACGATCAAGGCGCAGTCGGCGATGGAGGAATCATTCGCCGATGGCAGGCTGGATGGTCCGCAGTACACGCGCCCGGAATCCTGGCGCGGGGTGCAGGTGCCGCCGGTGCTGCTGTCGGGGCACCATGCGCAAATCGCGCGCTGGCGCGAGGAGCAAGCGATGGCGCGGACGCGACAGGTCCGCCCGGATTTGTTGCCGGAAAACGGCTGCGCGAAGTGATTCGCGCGGCGGCGGCTGTAAGACCAGGTTGCAAGACCGGGGTGCATGACCATCCTCTGCGGCGGAAAACAATATTTCCGAATCTGCCGGCACGATGGAACCAGGAGATGGAAAGTGAACGTGATCTCGCAGTTGGAGCAGGAAGAAATCGCGCGCTTGAGCGCGAAGCGCACGATCCCGGAATTCGCGCCAGGCGATACCGTGGTCGTCAACGTCAACGTGGTGGAGGGCACGCGCAAGCGCGTCCAGGCCTATGAAGGCGTCGTGATCGCGCGCCGCAACCGCGGCCTGAACAGTTCGTTCATCGTGCGCAAGATCTCGAGCGGTGAAGGCGTGGAACGTACGTTCCAGACGTTTTCGCCATCCATTGCATCGATCGAGGTCAAGCGCCGCGGTGATGTGCGCAGGGCCAAGCTGTACTACCTGCGCGACCGCTCCGGCAAGTCGGCGCGCATTCGCGAAAAACTCGAATCCAAGGGCGAAGGCTGATCGGCGCCGGCTGGCTCGACTGAGCCGGGCCGGCCCGCGATGCGTCCCAATCGGAGCCACGCGCGGGAACCCGCTTCCCGCGTCCCGCACCGCTTGGCGCTCCGCCGCATTCGCCGCACGACTGCATGCCGGCGATGATCCTTCCACCCGATCCCGAGATCATGCCGCTCGACCCAAGCTTCGAAGCGGAGCACGGGCCGGCGGTGGACCCGGCACGCCTGACGCCGTCCGCCTTACGTGAGCGCTTTCGCGCTGGGCGCGAATGGCGCGTCGAGCAATCCAGCGATGGCAGGGTCTTCGATCCGAACCGGCCCGTGCGCCCCGCAGCGGTACTGCTCGGCCTGATCGAGCGCGAGAACGGCTTGCACGTGCCTCTGACGGTGCGCGCGTCGGTCCTGAGCGATCACGCCGGGCAGATCAGCTTTCCCGGCGGCGGGGTCGACCCGCAGGATGCCGATGCGATCGCGGCTGCACTGCGCGAGGCGAATGAGGAAATCCGCCTGGACGCAAACCTGGTCGAAGTGCTGGGAACGCTGCCGTTCTATCGAACAGTCAGCCGCTTCCAGGTCACGCCAGTCGTCGCCCTGATCGCGCGCGGCGCACAGATCCACGTGAATTCGCCGGAGGTCGAGGAGGTCTTCGAAGTCCCGCTCTCGTTCTTCGCCGATGGCGCAAATTTCCAGCGGCGCATCGTGGTCCAGGAGGAACGGCCACGCAAACTTTTCTCCCTGGAGTACTACGGTCGCCGGCGCTATCTCATCTGGGGTGCCACCGCCGCGATGCTGAGAAATTTCTATCAGTTCCTGCTCGCGTAGCCGCTTCCCACGCGATAGCTAGAATGCTCCCCCATGAAATGGATCGCCCTCGTCCTGACCTTGCTCCTGGAACAGGTGCGCGCCACGCCGGCCTCGAACCCCTTCTACCTGGGAACGACAGCGTGGGCGGACAAGGTCGCGCAAAGCCTCAACGCGGGCAAGCCCCGTCATGGCGGCTACGGCTGGTTCATCGTGGTCGGCGCGGGCGTGCTTTTGAGCGCAGGGATTTTCCGTCTGGCGCTGTCCGGGCATTGGCTGGCGGCCCTCGCGTTCGACGTGTTCGTGCTCTTTTTCACGCTCGGATTCCGCCAGTTCAGCCATCCCATCACCGTCATCCAGGCTGCCCTCGAACAGGGCGACATCGAGGAGGCACGCCGGCTTTTCGTCGAATGGCGACGCAAATCGGATCCGGAATTCGATCCGACCGAAATCAACGAAGCGGAAATCGCGCGCCAGTCGATCGAATATGGCCTGCTCGCGTCGCATCGCCACGTGTTCGGCGTGTTGTTCTGGTTTCTCGTGCTGCCCGGTCCGAGCGGTGCGGTGCTGTACCGCCTGAGTGAATATCTTTCACGCCACTGGAACCGGCCTGCGACGGGCCCCGACGTGGGGCTGCCCGCCGACCAGTTCGGCCGCTTCGCCCAGCAGGCCTATGCATGGATCGACTGGCTGCCCGCGCGCCTGACCTCGCTTGGATTTGCGATCGTCGGTGATTTCGAAGGCGCGGTGTATTGCTGGCGACACCTTACGATCGACTCGCGTCCGAACGTGACGGGCGCACGCATGTTGATCCTGGCTGCGGCGGGCGGCGCGATGGGCGTGCGCGTGCTCAGCGCGGTCGAGAGCGCGAAGTATCTCGATGCCACTGCGCAGGAAGGCGCGGGCCTTGGGGAACCTGGCCCGGAGGCCTTGCGCTCCGCCGTTGGCCTGACTTGGCGGGCGATGATCCTCTGGATGGTCCTGCTGCTGCTGTGGACGTTGGCTAGCGTCCTGGCAATGGCGTAGCGGCCTGGGCAAGAAGCTTCCGGTAGAACGCATAGCGCTCCTCCGAAATCTCGCGCGCCTCGACTGCGGCGCGAATCACGCAGCCGGGTTCTTCGGCATGACGACAGTTCGCAAAGCGGCAGGAACCCGGTACGCCGGCGAAATCGGGCATCCACTGCACGAGCGAGGCGGACGATACGTGCGTAATGCCGAATTCATGAAAGCCCGGCGAATCGATCACCGCGCCATGACCCGCATAGTCGAACCAGCGCGTGAATGTGGTCGTCTGTCGTCCGTGGCGCCCATCACTGGACAGGGCACCCGTGCGCAGATCCCCTCCCACCAGGAGGTTGAGCATGGTCGATTTGCCCATTCCCGACTGGCCGACAAACAAGGTCACGCGGCCGCGGCACTGCTCGTCGAGCATGTCGCGCGCGCCCTGCGGATCCTTCTTCGCGGAAACACGCAAAGTGCGTGCACCAAGGGTCGCGATCTCCTGAAGCGAAGTGCGCGCATCGTCCCCGGCGCTGACGTCCAGGTCGATCTTGTTGAGGATGGCGAGTGCGTCGACCTGTGCGGCGCGCGCCGCGAGCAACGCGCGCCAGGCGAACTCTTTTTGCGGAGCGGGTTGCGGCGCGAACACGATCGCGATCTGGTCCACGTTCGCGGCGAGTGGCTTGATCCGGCTTTCGTCCGCGCGCAACAACAGGTTGCGCCTTTCATCGATCGCCTCGATGACGCATTGGTCCTGCTCCATCGAGCACTCGACGACATCGCCCACGACGATGTCGCTGCGCCTGCCGCGCACGATGGCTTCCTGTTCGGATCCGGGGCCGCCGCTTTGCCCCTGCTGCAAAGGTGCGACCAGGTAGCGGCGTCCGAACTTCGCCACTACGCGGCGCTTCACGGGACGGGCACGGGAGGAGCGATGGCGAGCAGGCGATCGATGCGGATGGACGCCGGCGGATGCGAATCGTAGAACGCCGAATGCAAGGGATCCGGGGTGAGCGTTGCGGCATTGTCCTGGTAGAGCTTGACGAGCGCGCGCACAAGGTCTTGCGCGGACGCATGGCGTGCCGCGAATTCGTCGGCTTCGAATTCGTGGCGCCGCGAAAAGGCGCTGCGCAGGGGCGAAAAGAAATAGGAGAACAGCGGAGCGCCCAACGCGAACAGCACGAGGGTCAGGCCGTTGTTCGGGATGTCGGGCTGCACGGAAAGTCCGAGCGCGCGCGCGAACTCGGCCTGGTCGCGCAGCCACGCCAGCAAGGCCATCCAGCCCAGGGCAAGCACGAGCCCGATCGCGATCTGCTTGGCGATATGGTGGCGGCGGAAATGGCCTAGCTCATGCGCCAGCACCGCCTCGATCTCCTCCGGTCGCAGGCGCTCGACCAGGGTGTCGAAGAAAACGATGCGCTTGGCTGCACCCATGCCGGTGAAATACGCATTGCCGTGGGTCGACCGGCGCGATCCGTCCATCGTGAATACGCCGTTGCTGCGAAAGCCGGTGCGTTCCAGCAGGGCGGCGATGCGTTGGCGCAAGGAAGCGTCGGCCAGCGGCGTGAATCGATTGAACAGCGGGGCGATGAGCCATGGATAGACCAGCCCCAGCGCGAGCGAAAAGACCGCCCACGCGGCCCAGGCCTCGATCCACCAATACGGACCGCCTGCGCGCATCAACCAGAGCACCAGTGCAAGCAGCGGTACGCCCAGGATCGATGCCACGAACGCGGCCTTCAGGCAATCCATCGCGAACAGCCCCTGCGTCATGCGATTGAAGCCGAAGCGCTGCTCGATGCGAAAGCGCCGCACCCATTCGAGCGGTACATCCAGCAGGGCGAGCAGGCCGAATACCGCGACGACGAACAGCAGGTCGAAGGCAAAGCCGCCACCGATGGCATGCGCCAGCGCCCGGTACAGCCACTGCAAGCCGCCGCCCCAGGTGAGCACGAGGAAGGTGAATGCGCCCAGGAGCGTGTCGACCACCCCGAACTTCTGGCGCGCGATCGTGTACCGGGCCGCGCGCAGGTGATCCTCCCGCGCGATGCGCCCGGCGAACGCCGCGGGAACGCTGTGGGCGTGCGCGTCGACGTAGCGGATCTGACGGCGGCTCAGCCAGAGCTTGAGCAAAAGACTGCAGGCGAGCGCAAGGACGAACAGCAATCTCATCGGGCTTCGCGCCGCATGCGACAATGGCGAAATTATGGCACACGACACCGTGACGGCGACGGCCTCCTCGCCCTCTGGCGCGGCACGATCGCAGGTCGACGACAATCATCTCGTCTGGATCGACATGGAGATGAGCGGCTTGCATCCCGATTCGGATCGCGTGCTCGAGATCGCGGTTGTCGTGACCAACGCGAACCTGGAGACTGTCGCGGAAGGTCCGGTTGTCGTCGTTCACCAGGACGAAGCCGTGCTTGCGGGCATGGACGAATGGAACCGCTCGACGCACGGACGCTCGGGGCTGATCGAGCGCGTGCGCCAGTCCCAGTTGGACGATGCCGGCGCCGAGTCGGCCGTGCTCGCGTTCCTGGGGCAGTTCGTGCGCGCCGGCAAGTCGCCGATGTGCGGCAATTCGATCTGCCAGGACCGGCGATTTCTCGCGCGCTGGATGCCGCGCCTCGAGTCGTTTTTCCATTATCGAAACCTGGACGTGAGCACGCTCAAGGAGCTCGCGCGCCGATGGAATCCCGAGGTGCACCGCAGCTTCGAGAAGAAAAGCCGTCACGAGGCCCTCGCGGACGTCTATGAATCGATTGCGGAATTGCAGCACTACCGGACACGCTGGCTGGACCAGCGGCCCTCATCCGGGAGCTGACCCTCCTTCGCCCTTCGGGCTGCGGAGGGCGGTGGTCTCTCCGCCAGGAGTCGAACCTGGATCTCACGCTTAGGAGGCGCGTGCACTATCCATTGTGCTACGGAGAGGGGGCGCGCAAAGTATACGGACGAGCGCATCCGGTCCTCTGTTACGAACGTCTCCTGCGGGATGCTGCGACGCCCGGATGGCGATGCCTCAGGATCGTGCAGCCAAGAGGATCGCCCGCCGTTACGCGGTTTGCGCCCGGGTGGGCCAGGGTTTATCCACATGAACTGTGGATAAAATCCGCGTCCTTGGGGACAGCGGAAATGAAGGAGCATCAGCACCGATGAGTGCCACGCGCGCCCGCAGCGGATCCTCGGAATACGGTGAAGCATCGATCCGGGTTCTGAAGGGACTCGAACCCGTGCGCCAGCGCCCGGGGATGTACACGCGCACCGAAAATCCGCTGCACATCATTCAGGAAGTGATCGACAACTCGGCCGACGAAATCCTGGCCGGTTTCGGCTCGCACATCGACGTCGTCGTCTACGCGGACGGATCGGTGAGCGTCGAGGACGATGGCCGCGGGATCCCGGTGGGCAACCATCCGGAGGAAAAATCGCCGGTCGTCGAAATCGTGTTCACGCGCCTGCATGCCGGGGGCAAATTCGACAAGCGCGCCGGTGGCGCATATTCGTTCTCGGGTGGCCTGCACGGGGTCGGTGTGTCGGTCACGAATGCGCTGGCGCGCCGCCTGGAGGTCATCGTCTGGCGCGACAAGCGTGAACATTCGATTGCATTCGCGGGCGGGGACGTCGTCGAGAAGCTGCGCTCCAAGGCACTCCCGGCGGGCGGCAAGGGCAGCGGCGACAAGAGCGGAACCCGCGTCACGGTCTGGCCGGACCCGAAATATTTCGACAGCGCCAAGATCCCGGTCGACGAGTTGGAGCGCTTGTTACGCAGCAAGGCGATGCTGATGCCCGGCACGCAGGTGCGGCTGCGCATCGACGCCACGGGCAAGGAGCTGCAGTGGCATTACGAGGGCGGCCTGGGCGAATACCTGCGCGGCGCAATGGAGGCGGAGGCGATTGCACCGGTGTTCGAGGCCGAAGGGTATGCGCCCGCCGACGATGAGACCTTCGCCGAAGGCGAGGGTGCGCGCTGGGTGCTGGCCTGGACCGAGGAGGGAAACGTCGTCCGGGAATCCTTTGTCAACCTGATTCCCACCACCGCCGGTGGCACGCACGAATCGGGATTGCGGGAAGGCGTGTTCCAGGCGGTGAAGGCATTCGCGGAAGCGCACAGCGCGCTGCCCAAGGGCGTGCGGCTGCTGCCCGAGGACGTATTCGCCCGGCTGAGCTTCCTGCTGTCGGCCAAGGTGCTCGACCCGCAGTTCCAGGGCCAGATCAAGGAACGCTTGAACAGCCGCGACGCGGTGCGCCTGGTCGCCTCCTTCGTTCGGCCACAACTCGAGTTTTGGCTCAATCAGTATCCGGAGCATGGCAAGCGCATCGCGGAGCTTGCGGTCGCGCAGGCGCAGGCGCGCGCGCGCGCCTTGCAGAAGATCGAAAAGCGCAAGAGTTCGGCCGTTGCAGTCCTGCCGGGCAAACTCACCGATTGCGAGAGCACCGAGCTCGCACGCAACGAATTATTCCTCGTCGAGGGCGATTCGGCGGGCGGTTCGGCCAAGCTCGGCCGCGACAAGGAATACCAGGCGATCCTGCCGCTGCGCGGCAAGGTGCTCAATACCTGGGAAGTCGAGCGCGACCGACTGTTCGGCAACGCGGAGGTACACGACATTGCGGTTGCAATCGGCGTCGACCCGCATGGATCCCAGGACGAAGCCGACCTTTCCGGCCTGCGCTACGGCAAGGTCTGCATCCTCGCCGATGCCGATGTGGACGGCGCGCACATCCAGGTTCTCCTGCTCACGCTTTTTTTCCGCCACTTCCCGCGCCTGATCGATGCGGGGCATGTGTACGTGGCGCGCCCGCCGCTGTTTCGCCTGGATGTGCCGGCGCAGGGGCGGCGTCCTGCCCGGCGCCTGTACTGCCTCGATGAAGACGAGCGTGTCGCGACACTGGCCAAACTGCAGGACGAGGGCGTGCGCGCCGACGCCGTCGAGATCGGCCGCTTCAAGGGCCTGGGCGAGATGACGGCCCAGCAACTCTGGGAGACCACCATGAACCCGGACACGCGCCGCCTGCTGCCGATCGGCCTGGGCGAAATCGACCAGGGCGGAACGGTCGATGCCATGACAATGCTCATGGGTCGCGGTGAGGCCCAGTCGCGGCGTGCATGGCTGGAAGCGCACGGCAACGAGGTCGAGGCGGATGTCTGAAGCCAATCCCGCGGGCGCGCCGCCCGTTTCCGGGTCGGGCCTGCGCGGCACCTTGGTGGAGTTGCCGATGGAGTCGGGCCTGCGCGAATTGCTCGCGCAGGCGGGCGACTGGTATTGGGAGACCGACCCGCAGTTGCACTTGACGCAGGTACGGGGACGCGACGGCGCCTTGGACCACCAGGCGTTCGGACAATGGTCGCGTCAATGGGAGCGGCATCGCACGCGCTTGCAGGCGCATCGTCCGTTTGCCGACCTCGTGATCCAGTGCGAATCGGCCGCCGACGAGTGCGAGCGCGCGCTTGCTGGCACCGGCGAGCATGTGGCTCAGTTGTGCGGGGCGCCTCTATTCGAGGATGACGGCAGCTTCCTCGGCTATGCGGGCCTGGGCCGGGACGTGAGCGAGCAGTACCGTTTGCAAGTGGAGGTGCAGGGCCTGGCGAGCCAGGATCCGCTGACGCGGGTGTTGAACCGACAGGTCTTCGACACGCGCGCGCAGCAACTGCTTGCCGACGCGTATACGCGCGGCACGCAGTGTGCCTTGCTGTGCGTGGGGCTCGACGATTTCCGGCTGTTCAACAGCACCTACGGATATCGCGTGGGCGACCGCATGCTCGCGGTGGTTGCGGATCGGATTCGCGAGGCCGTGCCCGTCACCTCGGTGTTCGGCCGGCGTGGTGGCGATGAAATCGTCGTGTTGCTGGTCAATGCCGGGGAGGTCGATGCTTCGGTGCAGGTGGCCCGGGACATCCTCGCCGCCGTCAGCGCGCCGGCGCGCGTGGGCACACTGGAGGTCGCGGCGCGCGCCTCGGTCGGCATCGCGAGTTTCCCGCGCGATGGCGGCGACCTCGAGGGATTGCTGAACGCCGCCGAGGCGGCATTGCTGCGTGCCAAGCGCGCCGGCGGCGGCATGCACGCGACCTACACCGCCGAACTCGCGCGTCGCGCCGAGGTACGCGTGCGCCTCGAACAGCGCCTGCGCAAGGCCTACCAGTCGCGCGATTTCCGGCTCGTCTACCAGCCGCTCGTCGCGCTGCCGGACGGCGAATTGATCGGAGCCGAGGCGCTGGTGCGTTGGAACGATGCGGAAATGGGTGACATCGAGCCTGCCGAATTCGTGCCGATCGCGGAACAAAGCGGCCTCATCGAAGGCCTGGGCGAATGGGTGCTGCGCGAGGCTTGCCGCCAGCGCCAGCTATGGCGCCAGATCGGGCTGGAATTGCCGCCGATCGCCATCAACATCTCGGGTCTGCAGTTGCGCAATCCGGCGCTGGTCGACGCCATCCTGCTGACGCTCGACGAGTTCGAGGTATCCACGGGCGAACTGGAGATCGAAATCACCGAGACCGGCTTGATCGAAAGCGCCGACAGCGCGCGCGAGACGCTGGCGCGCCTGCGGGGTGCGGGCATCAAGGCGGCGCTGGACGACTTCGGTGTGGGATATTCGAGCCTCGCGCATCTGCGCGACCTGCCGATGTACCGTCTCAAGATCGACCGCAGCTTTACCCTCGAGTGCATGCGCGACGCCCGTACGCTGACCATCGTGAAATCGGTCGTCGACATGGCCCATAATCTGGGCCTGACCGTGACTGCGGAAGGAATCGAGACCGCCGAGCAGAAGGCCTGGATGCACCATCTCGGTTGCGATTCCGCGCAGGGCTATTACTTCGCGAGGCCGATGGCCGCGGAGGATTTCCTGCGCAGGTTCCTGGACGCACAAGCGGGCGCACCTTCCAAGGCATGAACGACCTTTCATGAACGACCAGCGCGACCTCTTTGCCCCCGCCGCTGGCGATCCTGGCGAATCCTTGACGCTGGCGCAGTTCGCGCAGCGTGCCTATCTCGATTACGCGGTTTCCGTCGTAAAGGGGCGCGCCCTGCCGGACGTCGCCGACGGGCAAAAGCCCGTCCAGCGCCGCATCCTGTACACGATGGACGCGATGGGCCTGGCCGCGGGCGCCAAGCACGTCAAGTCGGCTCGCGTCGTGGGCGATGTCCTGGGCAAGTACCACCCGCATGGCGACCAGTCGGCGTATGACGCCATGGTGCGCATGGCGCAGGACTTCTCCTTGCGCTACCCGCTGGTCGACGGCCAGGGCAATTACGGCAGCCGCGACGGCGACAACGCCGCCGCCTATCGGTATACCGAAGCGCGTCTGGCGCCGATTGCGCGCGTGCTCCTGGACGAACTCGACCAGGGCACCGTCGAATTCATGCCGAATTACGACGGTACCCAGCGCGAGCCGCGCCTGCTGCCGGCGCGCCTGCCCATGGTGCTGCTCAACGGCGCATCGGGCATCGCCGTCGGGATGGCAACCGAAATCCCCTCGCACAACCTGCGCGAGGTGGTGCAGGCGGCGCAGGTGCTCCTGCGCGATCCGCGCGCATCGATCGACGAACTGCTCGAGCATATCGGCGGCCCCGACTATCCCGGCGGCGGCCAGGTCATCTCGTCGCCCGAAGAAGTGCGCGCGGTGTACGAGACGGGCCGCGGCAGCTGGAAGGTGCGGGCGCGCTGGCGCTTCGAGGAACTGGCGCGCGGCCAATGGCAGATCGTCGTGACCGAACTGCCACCGGAAACCTCGGCGCGGCGCGTGCAGGAAGAGGTCGAGGAACTGCTCAATCCGAAGGTGCGCGCGGGGCGCAAGTCGCTGTCGCCGGAGCAGCAGCAGAACAAGCAGGTGGTCAACGCGGTCCTCGAACGCATGCGCGACGAATGCAGCCGCGACGCGCCCGTGCGGCTGGTATTCGAGCCGCGCACCTCGAAGATCGATCGCCAGGAACTCGTGAATACCTTGCTTGCGCATACGAGCCTGGAAGGCAATGCCCCGGTCAATCTCGTCATGATCGGGCGCGATGGCCGGCCGGCGCAAAAGACGCTTGCGCAGATCCTCGGCGAATGGGTGGAGTTCCGGGTCGAGACCGTACGCGCGCGCTGCCGCCATCGCCTCGATCGCGTGCTCGACCGCATTCATGTGCTCGAGGGCCGCCAATCGGTCCTGCTCAATATCGACAAGGTCATCAAGCTCATCCGCAATTCCGATGAGCCCAAGCCCGACCTGATTCGCGTCTTCAAGCTCTCGGAGCGGCAGGCCGAGGACATCCTGGAATTGCGCCTGCGCCAGTTGGCGCGCCTGGAGGCGATTCGCCTGGAGCAGGAACTGGGTGATTTGCGCAAGGAGGAAACGGGACTGCGCAAGCTGCTCGATTCGGAGGCGGCATTGCGCAAGCAGGTCGGCAAGGAGCTCGACGACGATGCCAGGAAGTACGGCGATGCGCGGCGCACCTTGATCGAATCCGCCGAGCGCACCGTGCTGGAAACGCGCGTGCTCGACGAGCCGGTCACGGTCATCGTGTCGGCGCAGGGTTTCGTGCGTGCGCGCAGCGGCCACGGCCACGACCGCAGCCTGTTCAGCTTCAAGGCCGGCGACAGCCTGTACGGCGCCTACGAATGCCGCACGGTCGATCACCTGGTGGCGTTGGGGTCGAACGGGCGCTGCTACGCCGTCGCCGTCTCCAACCTGCCCTCTGCGCGCGGCGATGGCCTTCCCGTGACTTCGATGATCGAGCTCGAGTCGGGCACGCGCCTTGTCGCGTACGTCGCCGGCGCGGCCTCGGTACCGGTCCTGCTGTCGACCAGCGGCGGCACCGGTTTCGCCTGCCAGATCGGCGACCTGTTGACGCGTCAGCGCGCCGGCAAACAGTTCCTGAGCCTGGACGAGGGCTCCGAGCCCTTGCGGCCGGCGATCGTCGATCCGCAGGCCGACGATCGGATCGCCTGCGTTTCGGAGGCCGGGCGACTGCTGGTCTTTCCGGCGACGGAAATCAAGGCGCAGTCCGCGGGCGGGCGGGGTGTCATTTTCATGGGATTGGACAAGGAAGAACGGATGGTAGGCGCCGTTGCCTGCAGTGCCGATGGTGTCAGGGTGACGGGCACTGCGCCGCGCAGCGGCAAGGAGTTGCAGATCGTCGTCGGCAAGGCCGAACTCGAAGGGTATGCAGGCAATCGGGCCCGCAAGGGGCATCTCGTGAATCCGCGCGTCAAACCGTCAGGGATGGAGAAAATCGTTACATGAGCACCACGCAAGACGAGCAGGCCCAATCGCGCACAACCCTCGGTTTCCAGACCGAGGTCAAGCAGTTGCTGCAGCTGATGATCCATTCGCTGTACAGCAATCGCGACATCTTCCTGCGGGAACTCGTCAGCAACGCGTCGGATGCCTGCGATCGCCTGCGCTTTGCGGCGATTGCCGATCCGTCCCTGCTTGCCACGGGCGAGGAACTGGCAATTCACATCGACTACGACAAGGATGCGCGCACCGTCACGGTCTCGGACAACGGCATCGGCATGTCGCGCGAGGAGATGATCGAGCACCTGGGCACGATCGCCAAGAGCGGCACGCGCGAGTTCTTTTCCCGGCTCACGGGCGACCAGCGCAAGGATGCACAGCTGATCGGCCAGTTCGGCGTGGGTTTTTATTCCTCGTTCATCGTCGCCGATCGCGTCAGCGTCGTGTCGCGGCGGGCCGGCGCGGAACGGGCGACGCGGTGGGAGTCGGACGGTGGCGGCGAGTTCACGGTCGAGGACGCGCGCCGTTCCGGACGCGGCACCGACGTGGTCTTGCATATCAAGCCCGACGGCGACGAACTGCTTTCAAGCTGGAAGCTCAAGTCGATCCTCACGCACTATTCCGACCACATCGCCATCCCGATCCGCATGGCCAAGGAGGAATGGGACAAGGACAGCAATTCCCTCAAGCGCACGGGCGAACAGGAAACGGTCAACCGCGCATCGGCGCTCTGGACGCGCCCGAAATCGGAAATCACGGACGAGCAATACAAGGAGTTCTACAAGCACATCTCGCACGACTTCACGGATCCGCTGGCCTGGACGCACAACCGCGTCGAGGGGCGCAGCGAATACGTGCAGCTCCTGTACCTGCCGCGCAAGGCGCCCTTCGACCTCTGGGACCGCCGCCAAACGCACGGCCTCAAGCTCTATGTGCGCCGGGTCTTCATCATGGACGACGCCGAGCAGTTGCTGCCGTCCTACCTGCGCTTTACGCGCGGCATCGTCGATTCGAGCGACCTGCCGCTCAATGTCTCGCGCGAGATCCTGCAGGAGAGTCGCGATGTCCAGCTGATCCGCGAGGGCTGCACCAAGCGGATCCTTTCCTTGCTCGAGGATCTCGCGGCCAATCGCGGCGAGGACTACGCGAGCTTCTGGCAGGAATTCGGGGTCGTGCTCAAGGAGGGGATCGGCGAGGACCGCGCCAACGCGGAGCGCATCGCCAAGCTGCTGCGGTTTGCCAGTACCGCGGCGAGCACCGCGGACGCGGCGAAGACGACGTCGCTTGCCGACTATGTCGGCCGCATGAAGGGCGGCCAGGCGTCGATCTACTACGTCACCGCGGATACGCCGGCGGGCGCGCGCAACAGCCCGCACCTGGAGATCTTCCGCAAGAAAGGCGTGGAAGTCCTGTTGCTGACGGACCGTGTGGATGAATGGATGCTGTCGTTTCTCACGGAGTTCGAAGGCAAGCCGCTGGTGTCCGTCGCGAAGGGCGAGCTTGCGCTCGATTCGCTGGAAGACGCCGCACAGGACAGGCAAAAGGACCAGGAAGAGCAGCGCAAGGCGCAGGAGGACTACAAGGACTTGATCGCGCGCTTCAAGGAAATCCTGGGAGACAAGGTCGCGGATGTGCGCACGACCGGACGCCTGACCGAATCGCCCGCCTGCGTCGTCGTCGACAAGGATGCGATGAGCGCGCATCTGCTGCGCATGCTGAAGGCGAGCGGGCAGCCGGCACCTTCCGGCGCGCCGATCCTCGAGCTCAATCCGCAACACGCACTGGTGCAGCGCCTGCAAAAGCTCATCGGAGATTCGTCCGCGGATTCGCATGCCGCGCTGGCCGATTGGGCGCACCTCTTGCTCGACCAGTCGATTCTCGCGGAAGGGGGTCAGCTCGACGACCCGGCCGCATTCGTCAAGCGCGTCAACGCGCTCTTGCTCGGAGCCTAGCCGCCCGTGCGCGACCCGGAACGCGACCGCCAGACCGAGCTGCTGCTCGAGGAATGCTGGGAGCCGGTCACGCAGGTTCTGCTGGCGCGTGGCGCGGACATCTTCAGCGAGGTCATCGCCGCCGCGGCGCGCTCGGACGATGACTCGCAGGTTCGTTGCGCACGTACCCTGGCCCTGCAAAGCAAGAGCCTCGCGCACGCCTTTCGCAGCGCGGCGCGCATCGAATTCGACGACGCACTGGCCAGCTTCCTGGGCAAGGACGAAGTCGTCGTGTTCCGCGCCTCGGCCCTGTCGCTTGTCGAAATCGACGAGTCGGACCTGTCGAGCCAGGTCGACCAGGCGGCGGCACACCTGCGCAATCTCGTGCAGCTCTCGTACGGCTCGCTCGTCGCGCGCATCCAGGCACTCGTGCCGGAAGACGAGGTCGGTGAGAGCGATATCCCCTTGCGTCCGGCAATTTTCCTGCAGGCGGTTGCCCAGACCCTGTTGCCGGTCGTCGGTTCGGCTTCCGACCTCGCGGCCTTGCTGCGGTATTGCCCGGTGGCATTTGCGCCGCACCTGGCCACCACCTACGAGACGTTGAACCGCCATCTCGAATCCAAGGGCATCGTGCCGGCCTTTTCGCGGGGAGGCACGCCGGTGCGACCGAGCGTCGCCGCCCCGGCGCAATCGGCCGCAGGACCGGCGCCTGCCGCCGCGCCGGGCGCGCGCGGCGCTGCCGCAGCGGGAGCGGTGCCCAGTTCGCCCACGTCGGCGGCCGAGCCCAGCGAAAAGGGCATGCAGGAATATGGGCGCCTGCAAGCGCTTGTCGGTGTGAATGCGAGCTCGCTCGTCGATCGAGCGGTGCAGGCAGGGCGCGGCGGACCGGTCGAGGCTTCGCCAATCGATCCGAAGCTTGCCGAAGCCCTCGTTGGCGCGCAAAAGCAGGATGCTGCCTTCCTCGTGGCGCAGGAGCGCCAGCGCGATCCGGAAGCGCCGGTGCCGGGTGCTCCACCGGCAACCCGTGAATTGGGGCGTTCCTTGATTCGCCTCGCGACCAGCACGCAGCAGAAGCTGACCATCCAACTTGTCGCCCGCATCTTTGCGCGCATGGAGCGCGATCGCCTGATTCCCGGTCCCGTGCGGGCGATGCTCGCCGCGTTGCGCTGTCCGGCAATCGAGGTGGCGCTTGCCGATCCGACGATCTTCGTCGCGGCCAGCCACCCCGTGCGCAATCTCCTGAACACCGTCGGCAGTGCCGCGATCGGGTGGACCGGCGACGGATCGTCGAATCGCCGCTTCCTGCGCCATGTGCGGGCCGCCGTGCAGTTCGTCCTGCACTCGCCCGGTCATGCCGCGGCGGCGTTCGTCCAGGCCAGCACGCAGTTTTCCACCTTTGTTCGCGCCGACGCGGCCAACAAGGATCCGAGCCTCGCCCAGGCACTGGAAATCCTGCGTGAGGCCGAAGAACGCGAGGTGTGCAAGCTCGCCGTCGCCGCCTTCCTGCGCGACCTGATCGAAGGCGCGCAGATCGAGGGCTACCTGCGCATCTTCCTGCTCGACGTCTGGTCGCGCGTACTGGTCGAAGTCGCGATGAGCGACGCGCAGGCACCGGGCATGGAGCGCCGGATGCTGGGCGTGGTCTCGGGCATCGTATCCAGCGTCCAAGCGCTGATGGGCCCTTCCGACCGCAAGCGGATGATCGAGGCGATCCCCGGCGTGCTCAACGGCCTGCGCGAAGGCGTAACCCTGATCGGCTGGCCGGAGGACCAGTTCAGCGCGTTCCTCGAACGCCTGATGCGCGCCCATTCCGAAATCCTGAAAGCGCCCGATGCGCCACCGGGCACCCCCGTCTTTCCGATGAGTACGCTGCGCATCCGCCTCGATGGCTATCGCATCGATACGACCCTGCGCACGACCCATGAAAAGAACATCGAGGTCCTGGAGGAGGCGGTGGAGCATTTCCTGCAGGTCCGGCAGTCGGACATCACGCACGAGTGGCGCTTGAGCAAATCGGCCGGTGCTCCGGCGCCCGCCGAGGCCTCGCATGCGGAGCACGCGATCCTGCAATGGCACACGGGAACCTGGTTCGACCTGCGCATCGGTCGTTCGTCCGCGCGCGTGCGCTTCGAGGGCTTCACGCCCGCGCGCTCGCTGGCGCTCTTCACCGGCATGGAAGGCGGCCAGCGCTACAGCCTCTCGCGTGCGAGTTTGCGCAACTACGTCCACCGCTCGTGGATCGTTCCGGCGGAAACGCGGCCGGTCGTCGCGCGCGCGTTCGCGGCGACACTTGCCGACCTGACACGCGCTTACGAGGCGGAAAACCAGGGACCGTCGGGCTCATGAGTCCGGACCGCTCGCCCGGGCTGGAGCAGGAACGCGGCGCGATCACCCTGTCGGAAACCGACGGCGTGCGCTACCTGCACTTCGGTACCGAGTGGGTCCAGGGCGCGATGTGCATCGCGCATCCGATCCGCCTCGAACTCGAATACCAGCAGTTGATGATCGCGCCGATGCTGTTTTGCCCGCGCCCGCGCGCAATCCTGCAATTGGGCCTGGGTGCGGCCGCGTTGACCAAGTTCTGCCATCGCCGCTTGCGCGATTGCTCGATCGTTGCCGTCGACAGGAGCCGCGAGGTCGTGCGCACGGCGCGCCAATGGTTCGCGCTGCCCCCGGACGACGACCGTCTGCGCGTGGTCGTTGCGGACGCGAAGGCCTACCTGCGCGGGGCCGCCGCAAGCGCCGATTGGCTGCAGGTGGATCTGTATGACGCGCAAGCGCGGGGTCCGGTATTCGAGGATCGGGCCTTCTACCGCTCGTGCCGAAACAGCCTGCGCGAGGGCGGCGTCGCCGCGTTCAACATATTCGGTGGCCGGCTGCGCCAGAACCTTGGGACCATCGCGGAAGTCTTCGAGCGCCGCGTGATCCGCCTGCCGCGCAGCGCGGCCGGCAACTGCGTCGTGCTCGGGTTCCAGGGTGCGCCGTGCGAGTGGAGTGGGGCGGATCTGCGCCGGCGCGCCGCGCGAATGGAAGAGCGCCTGCACCTTCCCGCTGGGGACTGGCTCGAAGGCCTGCGAGGCGTCGATTCGCGCCGTCTCGAGATCGTGCCCGGCGGCACCGTCCGCTTTTGACCTATACACGGGAGACCGAATGTCGGGTTGGAAAGTCCCCGCTGGCAATGCGACCTGCGCTCGCGTTGCCGTCGACACTCCTTGCAAAAACTTGATGCCAAATTCCGGCTCTTACCCTCGCTTGACAGGACGGATTCCCAAGTTACATTCGGGAAAGCTCCCAAATCCCGAATGGGAGCGACGGTCGCACGTGTAGTGCAATTCGATGATCAACCCGCCCCCTTCCGGTAGTACCGGTGCACCGCGTTCCCTGCCTCACCTGACGGCGAGTCAATCGGCAGCCCTGATGCGTTCGGGCGCGGCAATCGCGTGCGAATTGCTGTCGGCGTCCTTCCCTCGCGTCATCGAACTGGTACGCGACGCGCTCGCGGCCCGCTGGGACTTCGATGTCGGTTCGCCACTTGTGCAGCGCTTGCTGGCGACCAAGTCCGAGGCCTTGCGCGAGGCCTTCCTGCTGCGCCTGCCGCAGGAGCAGGACACGGCATTCGAACGCCTGCTCACGCCGGCCAACAAGCCGATGACGCAGGCCGAGCTCGATGCGCTCACGCTCGAACTGGTGGTCGATTCCGACGAAGACGGCGCGGATGCCATCGCGGCAAGCGCCGCACGACGCATGCGCGGCGTGATTGAGGAACCGTTGCGCGACCTCGAACTTGTCGTGCGTTTCCTGAGCGGGCGCGAACAGATCCCCCCGACCGACCAACCCTTCGCACCGCACGTCTACGTGTCGGCCCTGCTCAAGGCCGCCATCGATGTCAACCTGCATCCCGAAGCCTGGGTTTTCTTCCTGACGGCCTTCGAGCCGGACTTCGCGGGCGAAGTCGGGCGCGTGGGACAGGCGCTGCTCGATCATTTCCGCATGCACGGCGTCGAGGCTCGCGCGATCCGGCGCGCCCGGCGTGCAGCGAAGCGGGCGCAATCGCCGGCGCCGCCACCCCAGCAGGGCGATGCGCGCGGCGCGCCCGGGCAAGGTGCCGGTGGAGGTTACGCCGAGGGTGCCGGTCTGGGTTTCGGCGGCGGTGGTGGGTCGGGCAGCGGGTCCGGAAGCGGTTCCGGGAGTGGATCGGGCAGCCGTCTGGATGGCGTCAGCGGCGGCGCGTCGTCCGACGCGGATCGCGTGCGCCACGGCGAACCGGTCGTACACGGCGCCAGTGGGCATCTTACGGGTGCCCCAGGCGCGCCAGTGGGTGCCCCGACCGGCACGGCGCAAGCGAACACGGTGCAAGCGAACACGGCGTCGGGGCCGCGCGGCGCGCGCGAAGGGGCCGCCGAAGCGCGCATCATCCTCAAGGAACTGCTGCACAGGCTGCAGGCGAACGTTGCAGGCGACGTGCTGCCGCCACTTGCGGGCGGCCAGGGGTCGGTGGCGCCCCTGTTGCTGGAATCGCTGGCCGAGCTGCAAAGCCTCGGGCTGGAGGGCATTCACGGCGCGATGTTCGCGGGCACGCCGGCGGGGTCGATCAATACGTGGCGCGAGCACCTGATCTCGCAGTCCACTCGAACAGTCGACAAACTGACGATCGAAATCGTCGGCATGATGTTCGACCACGTATTGCGCGACACGCAGGTGCCTTCGGAGATCAAGGCGATCCTGTCGCGCCTGCAATTTCCCGTCCTCAAGGCGGCACTGCTCGACGCCGCGTTCTTTGCCTCGAGCTCGCATCCGGCGCGACGCTTGATCGACCGCATCGCGGCCGCGGCGGTCGGCTGGGAACCCTACGGCGACGAAAACGAGCGCTTCCGTGCCGAGGTGGAACGGCTGGTCGCCGACATCCTGCGCAAATTCGACCGCGATATCGCCCTGTTCGAAAACGCGCTCAACGATTTCGAGGCGTTCCTCGGCGACATCGCGCCACGCGACAGCGACCCGATCGCGCGTGCCAAGCGTGCGCTCGAGGAAGCCGAGAAGCGCGAAATCCTGATCATCAATACGACCATGCAGGTGCGCCGCGCCTTCGAGCGCGTCGAGCTCGAATCGTGGATGCGCGACTTCCTGCTCGGCCCTTGGGTGCAGGTGCTGGTCCAGGCGAGCCTGCGTGACGACCAGACCAAGGGCTATTCGAAGAGCTTCCGTGAAGTCATTCACGAAATGGTCTGGAGCGTGCAGCCCAAGGGCTCGGCCGATGAACGCCGCCGCCTCGTCGAGCTCATTCCCGCGCTCACGCGCGTGGTGCGCGACGGACTCGCTCTCATCCGGTATCCGCAGCACGACCAGGAGGAATTCCTGCAACAGCTGATGGCCGCGCATGCATTCGCCGTCAAGCCGACCGACCAGGCGACCCACATCCGTCATTCTCTGCAGACCTCCGAAATCCGCGCCAAGATGGAGGGCTTGCAATTGACCGGTTCGTTCCCGCTGACCGCCATTCCGGGCGGCGTGAAAGTACCGACGCGCGCGGTGATGCGCGCGGCGCAGGATCATCATGTCGACCTGAACGTTCCCGCCGCCCTGACCGATGTCGGCCCGATCGACAAGGCGGAGCAGGCACGGATGGACCAGGATCTTTCGCATTGGACGCGGGGCAGCTGGTTCGAGTTGTGGGACGGCCGGGCATTCCTCAAGGCGCGCCTGCGCTGGATCAGTCCCCTGCGCACCATGTACATGTTCAGCAGCGGCGCGGAAAATCGCGCGCACGTCATGTCGCCGGATCTCATCCGTTCGTACCTGCACCGTGACCTGATCCGTCCGCTCGAGCGTGCACCGCTTACGGAACGCGTTGCCAGCGCGGTCGTTGCGGACTTCGAAAACACGCCCGAACGCGCTTCGGAACTGGCCAGCCGCCTGACGGTGGCATGAACAAGCTGCGCCCCGTTCCCGTCGAAGCGCCGCGACCCGCGGCGGCGGGACCGGCGCACCCGCCCGCGAAGCCTGCGGCGCCTGCCTTGCGACCGCAATCCAATTCCCGCCTCGGACTGGCTTTCGTCGTGCAACGCCTTGTCCACGACGGCTGGCTGGCGCGCTCGGACGCCGACCGGATCTTCGCGATCTCCGACCGGGAAAAGCATGGTCACCCGATCGCGCTCGTCGCCGAAATGAATTTCCGGCGTCCGGATGGCGACCGCCGCCTCCTGGACATCGAATCGCTCACCGAATGGTTGGCGCAACTCGCCGGGCTCCCCTATCAGCACATCGATCCCTTGAAGGTCGACTTCACGCGGGTTGTGGACGTCATGTCGAGCGCGTACGCCACCGGCAACTCCATCCTGCCGATCGCGGTGACGCCGATGGAGCTGGTGATCGCGACTTGCGAGCCCTTCCTGGACGGGTGGGTGCGGGAGATCGAGCAGATCAGCAAGAAGACCGTGCGCCGGGTTGTCGCCAACCCGCTCGACGTCGTGCGTTTCACGACGGAGTTCTACAAGCTCGCGCAATCGGTCAAGGGTGCGACCAGGACCGGCAATACCAGCCTCGTCAGCAACTTCGAGCAGCTCGTCGAACTCGGCGGCAAGGTCGAAGCCAACGATGCGCACGTCATTCACATCGTCGACTGGATCCTCCAGTACGCCTTCGACCAGCGGGCCAGCGACATCCACCTCGAACCCAAGCGCGAACAGGGCGTGGTGCGCTTTCGCATCGATGGCGTGCTGCACCAGGTCTACCAGGTGCCGCCCGGCGTGATGAATGCCATGACGAGCCGCATCAAGCTGCTCGGTCGCATGGACGTGGTCGAGCGGCGTCGCCCCCAGGACGGGCGCATCAAGACGCGCATCGGCGGCGATGGCGGGCGCGAGGTCGAAATCCGTCTATCGACGCTGCCCACGGCGTTCGGCGAAAAGCTCGTCATGCGGATCTTCGATCCCGATGTGGTCGTGCGCAGCTACGCCGAATTGGGATTCTCGGATTCCGAGGCCGCTACCTGGGGCGAACTGATCAAGCGGCCCTCGGGGATCATCCTGGTCACGGGTCCGACGGGTTCCGGCAAGACGACCACCCTGTATTCCACGCTCAAGCAGATCGCGACCGACGAGGTGAACGTCAGCACGGTCGAAGACCCGATCGAAATGATCGACGGCACCCTCAACCAGATGCAGGTCCAGCACGGCATCGACCTGGGATTCGCGGACGGCCTGCGTGCGCTGATGCGCCAGGATCCGGACGTCATCATGGTCGGCGAAGTGCGCGACAAGGAGACCGCCGACATGGCGGTGCAGGCGGCATTGACCGGTCACCTTGTGTTTTCGACCTTGCATACCAATGACGCTTCCGCATCGATCGCGCGCCTGATCGAGTTGGGCGTCCCTGCGTTCCTGGTCAATGCCACGGTCATCGGCATCCTGGCGCAACGCCTCGTGCGCACCTTGTGCCCGCATTGCAAGACTCTGGATGTCGAGATCGCGCCGGATGTCTGGCGCGACCTGGTGCGGCCCTGGGTGGCAGCCCCGCCGGCGCGCGTAGGCCGGCCGGTCGGATGCCTCGAGTGCCGGCGCACGGGGTACCTGGGGCGCACGGGCCTCGTGGAGTTGCTGGTCATGAGCGACGCGTTGCGCACGCTCGTCGCAAGCGGCGCGGAGATCCAGCACCTGCGGACGCAAGCCGCCCGCGAGGGACTGCGATCCTTGCGCGTGTCCGGCGCGGAAAAAATCGCGCAGGGGCTCACGACGATAGAAGAAGTCCTGCGCGCAGCACCGCCATTTGGAGACTAGCGACAGCCTGAACTTTTCCCCTCTCCCGCGCTGTGCGCGGGAGAGGGGGAAGGGGTGAGGGCGTGAGCTACAGCTCCTTGCGCATCGGCACGAACGTGATCTCGACCCCGCCCGGCAAGGGGATCTGCACCGGTTCCCCCGCGGCAAATCCGTTTCTCTCGTAGAACTTCAGACCCGGCAAAGTCGCCATCAGCTCCAGTGCGGTGAATCCCTCCGCGCGGGCGTCGGCTTCACAGCGCTCGAGGATCTTCCCGGCCAGCCCGCGCCGCGCATGCTGCGGGTCGATGAAAAAGGCGCGGATGCGCGCTGCTTCCCGGCGCGGATCGAGCGGCGCATCGTCGCGGCCGGCGCGTGCATCGCCACCGAATATGGTTCGCCGGCGGCTCCAGCCACCGCAGGCGACGAGATCGCCTCGGGCATCGCACACGACGTAATACGTTCGGTCGTGCACGAGGGAACTGTCGAGGCCGAACGCGCCCGCGAGCGCGCCCTCGATCTGTTGCTCGGTGTAGTGATCGCGGCTCAAGCCGCGCGCCGAGCGCGCAATGAGCGCGGCAATCGACGGCCCATCGGACGTGCTTGCCTTGCGCATGGTAAAAACATCCTGCGGGCCGACGGCGGACATTGCGGATCTTCCCTCAGCTCGCCCCCAGGCGCCGCCGCAGGCAGTCGAGGAAAATCCGGTTCGTTTCCTCCATGTCGGCGGGTAGCGTACCCCGTTGCGCGCGCCAGACGATCTCGCCCAGGCATTCCATCGCCTCATGGCGCGCGGCATGTCGGTCGCCCGACTTTGCCTGCAGGGCTTCGAGCAGGCTGCGAATGCCGTGCGGCTGATCGATGGCGGACTGCTCGTCCAGCGACAAATGCATCGAAAGGTGAAGGAAAGGATTCTCGCGACCTCCTTCCACCGTGTATTCGCCGTCCAAGGCGCGCTCGGGGTCGGCCAGCAGATCCTGGTATTCCGGATGTTCGAGGATGCAGGCGATCGCCGCCTGTTCGAGCGGGCTCGCTGGCGCACCCGCGCGGTATTTGCCCCAGGCGTCGCAGAAGAAGCGGCGCACCTCTTCGCGCGTTGGTTGAAACAATGGCATGTTGACAGACCCTACTGACGATTCACAAAATGCTTGACACCTTCCCCCTCACCCCTTCCCCCTCTCCCTCGAGGGAGAGGGGGAATTCTGTGCGCAAAATGGTTGTCAACCATTTTGCGAATGATCAGTGGGCGGCCTGCGTCTTCAACGTGTATTCGCACTGGCGCGCGATCACGCAGCCGGGGCAATCGGGATTGCGCGCCTTGCAGACGTAGCGCCCTTGCAGGATCAGCCAGTGGTGGGCGTGCTGGAGGTACTTCGCGGGCACGGCTTTCATCAGACCATCTTCCACTTCGCGCTCGGTCCTGCCCGGCGCCAGTCCCGTGCGGTTCGCGACGCGAAAGCAATGCGTATCGACCGCAATGGTCGGTTCGCCGAAGGCGATGTTCAGGACCACGTTGGCGGTCTTGCGGCCGACGCCGGGCAGGGCTTCGAGTTCCTCGCGTGTGCGAGGCACCTTGCCGCCATGGCGCTCGAGCAGCAGCTTGCACAAGGCGATGACGTTGCGGGCCTTCGTACGGTACAGACCGATCGTGCGGATATATTCGATCAAGCCGGCTTCGCCCAAGGCCAGGATCGCCGCAGGCGTGTCGGCGCGCGCGTAGAGCTGGCGCGTGGCCAGGTTCACGCTTTTGTCCGTGGCCTGTGCCGACAGCACCACGGCAACGAGCAATTCGAACGGCGTGCGGTGCTCGAGCTCGCCCTTGGGCTCCGGGTTCGCCTTGGCCAAGGCCGCAAACAGTGCGTTGCGCTTTTGGGGACTCATCGGCTCGTTGCCTTGTCGCCTCACGGCCTCAGGGCGCCTTTGTGCGCCGGGCACGCACGCGCGCGAGCGCATTCTCGACAATGGACTTGCGCCGCGCCAGTTCCGCGGCAGCCAGGTCGCTGCGCTCGTTCCGGCCCGTGCTCAGCTCATCGAGCTTGGCACGCGCATTGCGCTCCGGGCGCGCATCGGTTTCGCTTGCCTCGCGCGCGAGGCGCCTGCGGCGCGCGTGCATGCGCTCGCGTGCCTTGGCGGCATCGTCGCGCGCCCACTCGCCGCCCGCCGGCGCCGGCCGCATCGCAATGCAGTCCATCGGACATGGCGCGACACACAGTTCGCAGCCCGTGCAGTCCGCGGCGACAACCGTGTGCATGAGCTGGTTGGCCCCGACGATCGCGTCCACGGGACAGGCCTGGATGCAGATCGTGCAGCCGATGCAGCGCGCCTCGTCGATGAAGGCCAGATGGAGGGGGCGATGCTCGCCGCATGCCGGGTCGAGCGCAAGGACCGCGCGGCCGAGCAGCTGCGCGAGGGACCGAACGCCGGCATCACCACCGGGCGGACAGCGGTTGATCTGCGCGTTGCCCGCGGCGATCGCCTCGGCGTACGGCATGCAGCCCGCGTACCCGCACTTGCCGCATTGCGTCTGCGGCAGCAGGGCATCGATCTTCCCCGCCAGCGGGGAAGGCGGGACCGCCGTCACGACAGGATCTTCGCGCGCCGGCTTTCGGGTTGATGGGCGCGAATGAATTCGATGATGCGGGGTGCGATGTTTTCGCGCCAGCGGCGCCCCGAGAAAATGCCATAGTGGCCTACGCCAAGCGCCGTGAGGTGGCGCTTGTCGCTTGCCGGGATGTTGCGACACAAGTCGTGCGCAGCCTGCGTCTGGCCGCTGCCCGAGATATCGTCCAGCTCGCCTTCGATCGTGAACAGGGCCACGTCGTGGATATCTTCCGGTGCCACGCGCTGGCCGGCGACGTGCCAGGTTCCGGACGGCAACTGGTGCTCCTGGAATACCACGCGAATCGTGTCCAGGTAGTACTCCGCCGGCAGGTCCATCACCGCGTTGTATTCGTCGTAGAAACGGCGATGCGAATCCACGTCTTCCTGGTCGCCCTTGACGAGGTCCAGGTAGTAGTCCCAGTGCGATTCCACGTGGCGGTCGGGATTCATCGCAACGAAACCGGCGTGTTGCAGGAAACCGGGATAGACGTCGCGCAGGTAGCCCGGATAGCTCGACGGCACCTTGAAGATCACGTTGGCGCGGAACCAGGAGAAGGCCTTGCGCTGTGCCAGCGCATTCACCTGGGTCGGATTGCGCCGCGTGTCGATCGGGCCTCCCATCATCGTCATCGTGCCCGGCAGCGCCGGATCCTGCGCGCTTGCCATCAGCGATACCGCACCCAGTACCGGCACGGTCGGCTGGCACACGGAGATCAGGTGCGAGCCCGGCCCGAGGAGGCGAATGAATTCCTGGCAGTACGCGACGTAGTCATCGAGGTGAAACGGCCCTTCCGCAAGGGGAACGAGGCGTGCGTCGACCCAATCCGTGACGTAGATGTCGAAGTGGGGCAGCAGCGTACGCACCGTATCGCGCAGCAAGGTCGCGTGATGCCCGGAGAGCGGGGCGAAGATCAGCACCTTCGGATCGTCGGCTCGATGTGCGAGTGCCGGCGGCAACATGCGCTCGAAATGCTTGAGCTGGCAGAACGGCTTGTTCAGCGCGATGTTCTCGACGACCTCGACGGGCATGCCCTCGACCGTCGTCGACACCAGGCCGAAGGCAGGCTTGGCGTAATGCTTTCCCAGGCGGTGCAGCAGGTCGTAGCCTGCGGCCAGGCGGCGCGCGAGCGGCGTATACGAAAATGGGCTGAACGGACTGCTCAGCAGGCGCGAAGTCGCTTCCGCCCAAGCCGAAACCGGATTGAGTATTCGGCGGTGCCAGTCGTGCAAGTCGTAGAGCAATCGGACCTCCGTGCGCCGCCAGGGCGCGGCGCGCACTTCAACGCTTCAAGTGCTGCAGCTTTTCCTTCACGTCCTTCCACTCGTCGGCGTCGGCCGGATGCGGCTTCATGCGCGTGATCGACGGCCACTGCTTCGCGAGTTCGACATTGAGCGCAATGAAATGCTGCTGGTCCGCCGGTACGTCTTCTTCGGGATAGATGGCGTTGACGGGACATTCCGGAATGCAAACCGCGCAATCGATGCATTCGTCCGGATCGATCGCAAGGAAATTCGGCCCTTCGCGGAAGCAATCCACAGGGCAGACGTCGACGCAGTCGGTGTACTTGCAGCGGATGCAAGATTCCGTAACGACATGGGTCATACAACTCGCTTCATCGAATGAAGGTCCGGCAGAATTCTGTAATGTTAGCGATAGTACCGCAGCGCGACATGCGGGGGGATCGTGCGAATGGCGCAAAACGCTCCGGCGAAAGTACTGATCAGCAGACGCATATTTCCGGAATTTCTGGAGCGCCTGCGCATGCGTTTCGAAGTGCGGGACAACCAGGAAGACGCGCAATGGAGTGGCGCGGAACTGCAGGCGCGCCTCGCCGGCGTCGACGCGGTTCTGCTCGATCCCGCGAGTCGTCTCGATGCGACGGCGATCGACGCCTGTCCCGGCCTCGTGTTGGTGAGCAATATCGCGGTGGGGTACAACAATGTCGACGTCGGCGCGTGCACGCGTGCCGGGATTCCCGTCACCAACACGCCCGACGTGCTGACGGATGCGACCGCCGACCACGCCTGGGCCCTGTTGATGTCGGCCGCGCGCCGCGTGGTGGAGAGCGACCGCTGGACGCGAGCAGGGCACTGGCAGCGTTTCGCCTTCGATTCCTTCCTCGGGGCGCAGGTGCAGGGCGCGACCTTGGGGATCCTGGGCATGGGCCGAATCGGCCGCGCCATCGCACGGCGCGCGCAGGGCTTCGCGATGTGCACGCTCTTTCACAATCGCCACGCGCCGGCGGTGTCGCAGGCCGAGGAGAGTGGCGCGCAATGGGTCCCGCGCGAAGAGCTATTGCGACGCGCGGATTTTCTGGTCATTGTCGTTCCCTACAGCCGGGAAACGCATCACCTGATCGGCACGCAGGAGCTGGCGTCCATGAAGGATGGGTCGATTCTCATCAACATTGCGCGTGGTGGCGTCGTCGATGACGCCGCATTGGCGCAAGCCTTGCGGGCCGGGCGTCCGGCAGCGGCGGCCCTCGACGTGATGGAAAACGAGCCCCATGTGCACCCGGCCTTGCTCGACCTCGAAAACATCGTGCTGACGCCGCACATCGCTTCGGCTACGCGCGCGGCGCGCAGGGGCATGGTGGGTCTGGCCGTCGAAAACCTGGAGGCTGTGCTCGCGGGCGAGCGGCCCGCGGCCCTGGTCAACCCCGAGGTCTGGGAACGGCGGCGGGAGAGGGCCGGATAAGCGGGCGAAATTCGCTCGATATGTCGTTAGCTGTAAATACCGGATCCGTAAAATTGCGCTAGACGCGTGCCGGTTGCACGATGAACGCATTTCGCAATGGCAGATATCCGGATTGCACGCCCGCATGGCATGCCGCTGAGCCGGGCGCGGGCGGCCGCCCAGGCGGCGGCCGATGAACTCGCGAAGACATATTCCCTCTCGAGCAAGTGGCAGGGCAATATCCTGCACTTTCGTCGCAACGGCATCGATGGACATATCGAAATCAGTCCAAGCCAGGTTGCGCTGGAAATTCGCCTGGGCATCCTGCTCAAGGGATTCCGGCGTGCCATCGAAAAGGCCGTCGGCCAGCGCCTGGAACAGGCGCTACAGACGCAAGGCCTGAACGGTCCGTCCTAGGCGGTTGCGCTCGCGGCCTTTCCCTCCCGGATCGGCTGCACTAGGGGTTTGCCGCAGGCAGCGTGGTCACATCCGTCGCGGGACGTGCGCCGGCCGCGGTACCCGCCTGCGGCGCGGACGCTTGGCCGGAGGGATTGGGCGCCTTGGCCGTTGTCGTGCGGCGCGGGGGCGGCCCCGGCTTCTTGCGTGCTTCCTCGGCCAGTTCGCGCTTCTTTTCTTCCGGCAGATTCTGGAACTGTTCGGTCAGCTGCTTGCGCTGGTCGGGGGGCAGCGAATACGCGCGCTTGAAGTTCTCGCGTGCGGTGCGCCGCTGCTCTGGTGTCAGCTTGGCCAGGTCCGGCATGCGCTCGTGCATCTTTTGCTGGCCTTCCGGCGACAGGTCTTTGTAGCGCGCAGCAATGTCGAGCCACTTTTTCTTGCGCGGGGCGTCGTACTTGTCCCAATCCGCCTGAAGCGGCGACAAGGCCTCCTTCTGGTCGGGCGTCAGCTGGGCCCAACTGGGTGACACGTCGGCCGGCGCCTTGGCGGGCGCGGCAGACTTGTTGGCGCTGGGAACCGCAAACGCGGATGAGGCGATCGCCAGCAGAGCTACGCCGGCGAAGAGGGCGCTGCGCAGCATCGGGCGAGCGGCAGCCATTGCGGCCCTCACATGTTGTTTTCGTTTTGGAGGTACTGGCCAAAGCCCTGGTGGGCGTAGGTCTCGATCGGCGTGTCGTCCAAAAGCACCGCGAAATCCAGATCGGCGACTTCCGCGACCGTGCGGTCGTTCTGCCACTGCTTGATCCCGACAATGCCAAGGGCGAGCGCGAACACGGGCGCGGCAAGGCCCAGGCGGAAAATCCATGCGGAAAAGCCGGAGCCTTTTGCGCCACCCGCCGTGGCGAGTTGCAAGGCGGGAACCCAGACCGGCGCTGCTTCGCGCGCCTGACCGCGCTCCACGGCCGCCCGCCGTGCCTTTTCCAGGCGCAGGACGACCTTGTAATCGAGCCTGCCGGCCCCCTCGTCGAGGGCCTGGCGCACGCGGTAGGCGAATTCGGCTTCGTTCTTCATAGTTCGATTCCCCGCGCGCGCAAGGCCTTGGCAAGGGTTTGGGTCGCGCGCGAGCAGTGCGTTTTTACGCTTCCTTCCGAGCATTTCATCGACGCCGCCGTTTCGGCAACATCGAGGTCTTCCCAATAACGCAACAGGAAGGCTTCCCGTTGACGCGCCGGTAGGCGGGAAATTTCCTCCTCGATCGCGGAAATCACCTGGCCCCGCTCGGCGAGGTCGGCGGCGCTTTCGGCCGCCTGGGACCCTTCCTCGGCCTCCAGGGATTCCAGCGGATCCGACTCCTCGCCATCGGCCGAGGACAGCGCGGAAAAGAGCGTAATCCAGGTGGACCGTACCTTCTGGCGGCGGAAGAAATCGTGGATCGCGTTCTGCACGATCCGGGTAAAGAGCAGGGGCAGTTCCGGTAGGGGACGCTCGCCATAGCTTTCCGACAGCTTGAACATCGCGTCCTGCACGATGTCGAGCGCGTTGTCGGGATCCCGTACCGCGAACAGCGCCTGTTTGTAGGCGCGACGTTCCGCTCCGGCCAGAAAATCGGAAAGCTCTTTACGGGTCGCCATGGCTCAGGTGGGGCGGCGGGGAATCGTATCAGAAGGTAACAACGGCGCCCCTCCGGGCCCGACCGGGCGTGGATCTTGCGTGACTATTTGCGTCTTCCGGGTTCGTAGGTTATCTTCTTGGTTCTGTTGCGAATCGCCGCACCGCTCGCCACAAGCGGGTACGGAACGGCGTCCGATCAATCTCCAGAAGGACCTTGAGAGGATACGATGCGATCCCTTGCCCAGGATGAGGCCGTTGCTCCGCGTTCGGCCGAGCCATCCCACCATTCCCTCCCGCATTCCCCTGCCGTTCCCCACGCTTCGGCCAAGGAAGAAATCCTTACCGGCGCGGAAATTCTCATTCGTTGCCTCCAGGAAGAGGGCGTCCGCCACGTTTTCGGCTATCCCGGCGGGGCGGTCCTGTACATCTACGATGCGATCTTCCGCCAGGATTTCTTTCAGCACGTGCTCGTGCGCCACGAGCAGGCCGCTGTGCATGCGGCGGATGCCTATTCGCGCTCCAGCAACCGGGTCGGTGTCGCGCTCGTCACGAGCGGCCCGGGCGTGACCAATGCGGTCACGGGTATCGCAACGGCGTATATGGATTCGATCCCCCTGGTCATCATTTCGGGACAGGTGCCGACGCATGCAATCGGTCAGGATGCATTCCAGGAATGCGATACGGTGGGCATCACGCGACCGTGCGTCAAGCACAATTTTCTCGTCAAGAACGTCGCCGATCTCGCGGTCACGATGCGCAAGGCATTCCATATCGCCAGCAGCGGACGCCCCGGCCCCGTGCTGGTAGACGTGCCCAAGGACATCACGGTCGCCAAGCACGCGTATTCGTACCCGCGCGAGCTGCACATGCGCTCGTACAACCCGGTCGTGAAGGGCCACGCCGGCCAGATCAAGAAGGCCGTGCAATTGCTGCTGACGGCGCGCAAGCCGATGATTTACACGGGAGGCGGCGTGATCCTGGCCAACGCCGCGCAGGAGCTCAACCGCCTGGTCGACATCCTGGAGTTCCCGGTCACCAATACCTTGATGGGTCTGGGCGGCTACCGTGCCTCCGACCGCAAATTCCTCGGCATGCCCGGCATGCACGGCACGATCGAAGCCAACCTCGCGATGCAGAATTGCGACGTGCTGCTTGCGGTAGGTGCGCGCTTCGACGATCGCGTGATCGGCGATCCGCGCCACTTCGCGCAGAATCCCCGCAAGATCATTCACGTCGATATCGACCCTTCGTCGATCTCCAAGCGCGTCAAGGTGGACGTGCCGATCGTGGGCGACGTGCGCGAAGTGCTGCTGGAAATCCTCGCCCAGGTGGAGGGTTCCACCGTGCGGCCCGACCCGGCGGCGCTTGCCGAATGGTGGCGCGAACTCGAGCAATGGCGCGCGCGCGACTGCCTGAAGTACGAGCGCAACGCGAAGGTGATCAAGCCGCAGCACGTGGTCGAGGCGCTCTGGAAAGTGACCAAGGGCGACGCTTTCGTCACGTCGGACGTGGGCCAGCATCAGATGTGGGCCGCGCAGTACTACCATTTCGACAAGCCGCGCCGCTGGATCAACTCCGGCGGCCTGGGGACGATGGGAGTGGGTCTGCCCTATGCGATGGGGGTCGAGCTCGCCAACCCGGGCATGCCGGTCGCGGTCATCACCGGCGAGGCGTCGATCCAGATGAACATCCAGGAGCTCTCGACCTGCAAGCAATATCGCCTCACGCCCAAGATCGTGAATCTCAACAATCGCTACCTGGGTATGGTGCGCCAATGGCAGCAGCTCGAGTACGGCGGCCGCTACTCCGAGTCGTACATGGACGCACTGCCCGATTTCGTGCGCCTCGCCGAGAGCTACGGCCATATCGGCATGCGCATCGAAGCGCCGTCGGACGTGGAGCCGGCACTGCGCGAAGCCTTCACGCAGCACCGCGATCGCCTCGTCTTCCTGGATTTCGTGACGGACCAGACGGAGAACGTATGGCCGATGGTGCGCGCGGGCAAGGGCCTGACCGAAATGATCCTGGGCGCGGAGGATCTGTGATGCGTCACATCATTTCGGTCCTGCTGGAGAACGAGCCCGGCGCGTTGTCGCGCGTGGTCGGCTTGTTCTCCGCGCGTGGCTACAACATCGAAACGCTGACGGTTGCTCCCACGGAGGACGCCTCGCTTTCGCGCATGACGATCGTGACGGGGGGCTCGGACGACGTGGTCGAGCAGATCACCAAGCACCTGAACCGCTTGATCGAGGTGGTCAAGGTCGTCGATCTCACGGAGGCCGAGTACACCGAGCGCGAGCTCATGCTGATCAAGGTGCGCGCGGTGGGCAAGGAGCGCGAGGAGATGAAGCGCATGGCCGACATCTTCCGCGGGCGCATCGTCGACGTTACCGAGAAGACCTACACGATCGAACTCACCGGCAACACCGGCAAGATCGACGCTTTCCTGCGTGCCCTCGATCGTACGGCGATCCTCGAGACCGTACGCACGGGCAGCTCCGGGATCGGCCGGGGCGAACGGGTTTTGCGCGTCTGAACACGGGAACGGCGTCGCGCAGGATCCCGGACGGCCGATCGAATCGACACTTTTGCAATCGTTGCAAGCAATGAGGGGAAAAACATGAGGGTTTATTACGACAAGGATGCGGACATCGCCTTGATCCGCAGCAAGCGCGTCACGATCGTCGGCTATGGCTCGCAGGGGCACGCGCACGCGCTCAATCTCAAGGACTCGGGCGTCAAGGTGACGGTTGCGCTGCGCAAGGGCGGTGCTTCGTGGAACAAGGCCGTCCAGGCAGGCCTGGAGGTGCGCGAGATCGCCGATGCGGTGCGCGAGGCCGACCTCGTCATGATCCTGCTGCCCGACGAAAATCACCCGGAGGTCTACCGCGACTCGATTGCGCCCAACCTCAAGCAGGGCGCGGCGCTGGCCTTCGCGCACGGCTTCAACATCCATTTCGGCCAGATCCAGCCGCGCGCCGACCTCGACGTGCTGATGGTTGCGCCCAAGGCGCCTGGCCATACCCTGCGCTCGACCTATACGCAGGGCGGAGGCGTGCCCTCGCTGATCGCGGTCCATGCGGATCGCTCCGGCAATGCGCGCGACCTCGCCCTCTCGTACGCATGTGCCATCGGCAGCGGCAAGGCGGGAGTCATCGAGACCTCCTTCCGCGAGGAAGCCGAAACGGACCTGTTCGGCGAGCAGGCGGTACTGTGTGGCGGCACGGTCGAACTGATCAAGGCCGGATTCGAGACGCTCGTGGAGGCGGGCTATGCGCCCGAGATGGCTTATTTCGAATGCCTGCACGAGCTCAAGCTGATCGTCGACCTGATCTACGAGGGTGGGATCGCGACGATGAACTACTCCATTTCGAATAATGCGGAGTACGGCGAGTACGTCACGGGCCCGGAAATCATCAACGACGAATCGCGGGCCGCGATGAAAAGAGCGCTGCACCGCATCCAGACCGGCGAATACGCCAAGAGCTTCATCCTGGAGAATCGCGCCGGCGCGCCGACTCTCCAGGCCCGGCGACGCCTGACGGCCGAGCATGCCGTCGAACAGGTCGGGGGGCGCCTGCGTGCGATGATGCCGTGGATTCGTGCCAATCGTCTCGTGGACCAGACGAAGAACTGATCGGAAACTGGGCAGCAGTGAGTATCTACCCGCATCCTCTTATCGCGCGCGAAGGCTGGCCGTTCGTCTTTGCCAGCGTGCTTGTGGCGTTCGCGGTTTCGGCCACGTTGGGTGCGGCTTGGTCCGTTCCGTTCTGGCTCGCGGCAATCTTCGTGCTGCAGTTCTTCCGCGATCCGCCGCGCGTCGTGCCGGCGCGCGAGAACGTCGTGCTGTCGCCTGCCGACGGGCGCATCGTCAAGGTCCAGTCGGTGCGTGACCCCTACGTGGACCGCGAATCCGTATTGATCAGCGTGTTCATGAACGTGTTCAACGTGCATAGCAACCGGGTGCCGGTCGACGGCACCGTCGAGCGCGTGGCGTACGAACCGGGGCGTTTCCTGAATGCGGACCTGGACAAGGCTTCTACCGATAACGAGCGCAATGCGCTCGTCGTGCGCCTGTCCGGCGGAGAATCGCTGACGGTCGTGCAGGTGGCGGGGCTCATCGCGCGGCGCATCCTGTGCTACGTGAAGGCGGGCGATGTCCTGCGGCGCGGCCAGCGCTACGGATTCATCCGCTTTGGCTCGCGGGTCGATGTCTACCTGCCGCCGGGCGCGCGCCCGTGCGTGGCGGTCGGCGATGTCGTGCACGCCACGACGAGCGTGCTGGCGGAACTGACCTGATGCGTTCCTACGTGGGATTCCCTCACCCCTTCCCCCTCTCCCAAAGGGAGAGGGGGAATGTCGAGCGCGAAATGGTTTTCCACCATTTCGCGATTGGATAAAAGTGGCGATCCGCCTGCGCCGGCGCAAGGGACGCGGCTTGATACGGGGCTTGGGCGGAGCCGTCGCGGGCGAGGAGTACGGCAGCAGCGCCGTGCGCACGAGCGTGCGGCGCCGGGGCATCATCCTGCTGCCCAACCTGTTCACGACCGGCGCGCTGTTCGCGGGCTTTTTCGCCATCGTGCAGGCCATGAACCAGAACTTCGAGGCGGCCGCGATCGCGATCTTCGTCGCGATGGTGCTCGACGGGATGGACGGGCGGGTCGCGCGCCTTACCAACACGCAGAGCGAATTCGGCGCGCAATACGACTCCCTGTCCGACATGACCTCGTTCGGCGTGGCGCCCGCGCTCGTGGTCTACGAATGGGTGTTGCACGACATCGGGCGCTGGGGATGGGCCGGCGCCTTCGTGTATTGCGCCGGCGCGGCGATGCGACTCGCGCGCTTCAACGCGAATATCGGCGTGGTCGACAAGCGTTTCTTCCAGGGGCTGCCGAGTCCCGCCGCCGCGGCCCTGGTTGCGGGCTTCGTCTGGCTTGCGGTCGACAACAGGTTCACCATCAACGAACTGTGGCTGCCCTGGTTCACGCTGGTGATCACGGTCTATGCCGGCTTGACGATGGTGTCGAGCGCGCCGTTCTACAGCGGCAAGAGCTTTCACTTGAGCCGCAGCGTGCCGTTCTGGGTGATGATCGTCATCCTGGTCGGCATCTTCTTTGTATCGGGGAACCCGCCGGTCTTTCTTTTCGGTCTCTTTTGCTGTTACGCCGTTTCGGGATACGCATATTGGTTTTGGCGGTACTGGCGCGGCGAATCCAACCCTGCCCGTCCTGTCGGCAAGCCGACCGGCATTGCGGAAGTCGACTAGCTGCGCCAGCCACTTTCATCGCTGCGCGGCAGCATGGGCGGACGGGAAGCGCGCGATTAGACTAGAGCCTGCAAGCGCGAATGTCTTGCAGGAGAGAGAGTCATGGATCGCCTGATCATTTTCGATACGACCTTGCGCGATGGCGAGCAAAGCCCCGGCGCGTCGATGACGCGTGACGAGAAGCTGCGCATCGCCAAGCAACTCGAGCGCCTGCGCGTCGACGTGATCGAGGCCGGATTCGCGGCTGCGAGCGACGGGGACTTCGATGCCGTGCGCTCGATCGCGGCAGTCGTCAAGGAGTCGACCGTTTGCTCGCTGTCGCGTGCGAACGAGAGGGATATCGAACGCGCCGCGGAGGCCCTGAAGCCGGCCGCGTCCAAGCGCATCCACACCTTCATTGCGACTTCGGCGCTGCACATGGAAAAGAAGCTGCGCATGGCGCCGGAGCAGGTATACGAGCAGGCTCGCAAGGCAGTGCGTTTCGCGCGCAGTTTTACCGATGATGTCGAATTCTCGGCCGAAGACGGCAGCCGCTCGGATCTCGATTTCCTGTGCCGAGTGCTCGAAGGCGCGATCGCCGAGGGCGCCACGACGATCAACATTCCCGATACGGTGGGGTATGCCGTGCCGGCGCAATACGGACAGTTGCTGCGCAACTTGCGCGAGCGTGTTCCCAACTCCGACAAGGCGGTCTGGTCGGTCCATTGCCACAATGACCTGGGCATGGCGGTCGCCAATTCGCTCGCCGGCGTCCTCAGTGGCGTGCGCCAGATCGAATGCACGATCAACGGCCTGGGCGAGCGCGCCGGCAACACCGCGCTCGAGGAAGTCGTGATGGCCCTGCGCACGCGCCGCGATGTGTTCGGCGTCGAGACGCGAATCGACACGACGCAGATCGTCGCCAGTTCGCGACTCGTCTCGAACATCACGGGCTTCCCGGTTCAGCCCAACAAGGCCGTCGTAGGGGCAAACGCGTTTGCGCACGCGTCGGGCATCCACCAGGACGGGGTGCTCAAGGCGCGCCAGACCTACGAGATCATGCGCGCCGAGGACGTCGGCTGGAGCGCGAATCGCATCGTGCTGGGCAAGCTGTCCGGGCGCAACGCCTTCAAGCAGCGGGTCCAGGAACTGGGCATTCCCGTGACGCGCGACGTCGATATGGAGTCGGCATTCGTGCGCTTCAAGGAGCTGGCGGACCGGAAAGCGGAAATCTTCGACGAGGACATCCAAGCGCTGTTTTCGGACGAGGAGGTCGGTGCAAACAAGGAACACTTCCACCTGCTCACCCTGGCACAGAATTCGAAGACCGGCGGGCGGCCGACCGCGGAAGTCACGTACTCCGTCGGGGATCGGAAGGAAAGCGTGCGGGCCGAAGGCAACGGTCCCGTCGATGCCGTTTTCAAGGCGATCGAGAGCAAGGTGGCGAGCGGCTCCGAACTGCTGCTGTATTCGGTCAATGCCATCACGACCGGCACGGAATCACAGGGTGAAGTGACCGTGCGCCTCGCGCGAGGCGGCCGCATCGTCAACGGCGTGGGCGCGGACCTGGATATTGTCGCGGCGTCGGCCAAGGCCTACTTCAGCGCGCTCAACAAGCTCTACACGACGGCCGAGCGGCTCAATCCCCAGACCTCGATGGCGCCCTGAGTCGGCCCGAACGAGAACGCGCGGCTTCTCCAGGGCGCGTTCTCGTTGTGGTTGCATCGAATTTACCTGGCGAGATACGTCTCGAGCTTGTTCAGTGCGCTCGTCCAGCCCCAGGTGAACGACAGGGTATGCGGCGGATCGATGACGCGAAACTCCCCCGATACCGGCATGCGCTCGCCGCTTTTGAGTTGCATATTGACCTGGTAGCGCCCACCCACGCGCGGCTCCAGCAAGGGAACCTCACAGGAGATCCCTTCCGGACCGATCCAGGATTGGAATCGTTCGCGTTCGATCCACGCGGCAAATACGCGTTCCGGCGGTGCATCGAAGGTGCGGCTGAGTTCCAAAAGGGTTTCATCGGCAACTTTCATGTCTTCCTTCCTTTCTTCGGTTTGGTCGTTTTGGCCTTGTCCGGCAACTGCAGATGTCGTTCCAGGCGGTCAAGGCTTCCGATCCAGAAGCGCCGATTGAAATCGAGCCACTCCTTCGCATTGGTCAGCGCAGCGCGGTTCAACCGGCACAGACGGTGCTTGCCCCGGCGCTCATTGAAGATCAGTTCGGCTTCCTCGAGCACCTTCAGGTGGCGCGAGACCGCGGGCAGTGAAATCGCAAATGGCTGCGCCAGTTCGCCGACGGTGATATCGCCTCGTCCCCCTCCCGCCTGCGGCGGGCGAGGGGCGAGATTTCACGATTTGCTGAAACATCGATTGCGGGTGCCGCAGGAGAATCCCCGTTCACAGCCCATCGGGAGTCGGCAAATGGCGATCACCTGCTTCATCCGCTACCAGATCGATCCGTTCCAGCGCCAGGCGTTTGCGCAGTACGCGCAGACCTGGGCACACGTGATTCCCCGCTGCGGCGGCAACCTCATCGGCTATTTCCTGCCGCAGGAAGGCACGAACGACATTGCATGGGGGCTGGTCGGCTTCGACAGCCTTGCCGGCTACGAGCGTTATCGCGCGAACCTGCGCAAGGACGACGAGGGCAGGGCAAATTTCACGTTTGCCCAGGAAAGGCGCTTCATCCTGCGCGAAGAACGCACCTGGCTCGAGAACGTGGATGCGTGCTGCAATCGCGCCCGCGAGATCACGCCATGATCGCCGTCATTTTCGAGGTCGAACCGCATGCGCAAACAAAATCCCGGTACTTCGACATCGCCAAGGAACTGCGCCCCGACCTCGAACGAATCGATGGTTTCTTGAGCGTGGAGCGCTTCGAAAGCCTCACCACGCCCGGGCGCTACCTGTCGCTCAGCTTCTGGCGCGACGAAGACGCAGTCCGCGCATGGCGCACCCAATCGGCTCACCGCACGGCACAGCGCGCGGGCAGGGCAGAGGTCTTCGCAAACTACCGACTCCGCGTAGCCCATGTCATACGGGACTACGGCCAGACGGAACGCGAGCAAGTGCCGGACGATTCAAAACAGGTGCACCGCTAGGCGCGGGGACGGAAGAAAGGCGCAGCAGATCCCGACCGGCACGCCCATCCAGCCCCGGCCGTCGTCGCGACCTCCGAACGCGCCGAGCAAACGAGGAAGAAAGGGTCTGCCCGCCCGAGGGACGAGGGCGGGTCGAGCCGCGCAACCCGTTTGCGCGGCGAGCCCTTTGCTTCCGAAGGTGCGAGGGGATTTGCGCGTTCGGCGGAGCGAGCGGCGGGTGGGACTGGGTGGGCATGCCCTGGTCGGTGATCTGCGACGGCCCTCACCCCGGCCCTCTTTCGCTTTGCGGGAGAGGGAGGTGCTAATAGCTTGAATTCCTTGAGTTTCCAAGCGGCCCGCTGCCTCCCAGCCCCGTATATAATGTCGAGTTCACGGCACGGCATTCCTTCCGTGTCCGCCTGTAGAACCTAAAGGGAAAATCATGTCTGTCTCCGACATCAAAAAGGGCGACATCGTCGCCAAGTATCAACGCAGCGGTAACGACACGGGCTCGCCCGAAGTCCAGGTCGCCCTTCTCACCGCCCGCATCAACGAACTCACCGAGCACTTCAAGACGCACGTCAAGGATCACCATTCGCGCCGCGGCCTGCTCAAAATGGTGAGCCGGCGCCGCAAATTGCTCGACTATCTCAAGGGCCGGAATCCGGACTCGTACAAAGGCCTCATCGATCGTCTCGGCCTGCGCAAGTAAGCGCATGTCCTCCACCCCGGCGACGGCGAGATCGGCACTGGTCATGCGCGCGCATGCGCACGCATGCGCCGCGGCTGCATTCGCCTCATGGTCACCGGCGAGCGCTCGACGCGGGTGCTCGGCCAGAACCGTGCGCGCCGGAAACGAATTCGCGAAAGGAAAAACTCGTGTTTGAAAAAGTGACGAAGACATTCCAGTACGGCGCCCACAAGGTGCAACTGGAAACGGGAGAAATTTCCCGGCAGGCCACCGGCGCGGTGCTGGTGTCGATGGACGATACCGTCGTGCTCGCCACGGTGGTGGCTTCGACCAAGGCGAAGCCGGGACAGGACTTCTTCCCGCTGACCGTGGATTACGTCGAGAAGACGTATGCGGCGGGCAAGATCCCGGGTGGCTTCTTCAAGCGCGAGGGCAGGCCCTCGGAGAAGGAGACGTTGACCTCGCGCCTGATCGACCGGCCGATCCGCCCCCTGTTTCCCGACGGTTTCTTCAACGAAGTGCAGGTCGTCATTCACGTCCTGTCGGTCAATCCCGAGATCGACCCCGACATTCCCGCGATGATCGGTGCCTCGGCGGCGCTCGCCATCTCGGGCATTCCCTTCAGCGGCCCGATCGGTGCAGCCCGGGTCGGCTACGCCGAAGGAAAGTACCTTCTGAACCCCAGCACGGAACAGCTCAAGACCTCGCGACTGGACCTCGTGGTCGCCGGAACGGAGCGCGCCGTGCTGATGGTGGAATCGGAGGCCGATCAGCTTTCCGAGGATGTCATGCTGGGCGCCGTGGTCTTCGGCCATGAGCAAATGCAGGTCGCAATCGACTCGATCCATGAGCTCGTGCGCGAAGCGGGCAAGCCCATGTGGGACTGGAAGGCGCCGGCGAAAAACGAGAAGCTCATCGGACGACTGCGCGAACTGGCCGGACCCGGCTACACCGCCGCCTACCAGATCCGCAGCAAGCAGGCGCGTTCGCTCAAGCTCAAGGAAATCGAGGCGCAGGTCGCCGAACAACTGGCAGCCGACGTTGCCGCGGGCGCACCGGAGGCCAACGCCAACGATGTCGACGCGATCCTCTTCGACATGCAGGCCAAGCTTGTGCGCAACCAGATCCTCGAGGGCGAGCCCCGGATCGACGGACGCGACACGCGCACGGTGCGTCCGATCGCGATCCGCATGGGTGTACTGCCGCGCACCCACGGTTCGGCACTCTTCACGCGCGGGGAGACGCAGGCACTCGTGACCGCGACGCTGGGGACGAAGCAGGACGAGCAGGTCATCGATGCGCTGATGGGCGAATATCGCGACCGATTCATGCTTCACTACAACATGCCGCCTTTTGCGACCGGCGAGACCGGGCGCGTGGGTGCTCCCAAGCGACGCGAGATCGGCCACGGTCGCCTGGCCAAGCGTGCCCTCATCGCGGTGTTGCCGTCGGCCGAAGAGTTCCAGTATTCGATCCGCGTCGTCTCGGAGATCACCGAATCCAACGGTTCGTCCTCGATGGCGTCGGTTTGCGGCGGGTGCCTGGCGCTGATGGATGCGGGTGTGCCGATCAAGGCGCATGTCGCAGGCGTGGCGATGGGCCTGATCAAGGAAGGCGGGCGCTTTGCGGTGCTGACCGACATCCTGGGCGACGAGGATCATCTCGGCGACATGGACTTCAAGGTCGCGGGCACGACGTCGGGAATCACGGCGCTGCAGATGGACATCAAGATCGAAGGCATCACCAAGGAAATCATGAAGGTGGCCCTCGACCAGGCTCGCGAAGGCCGCTCGCATATCCTGCAGAAGATGCAGGACGCGGCGCCGCATGCGCGTGGCGAGCTTTCGGCATTCGCGCCACGCATGATCCGCATCAAGATCAACCCCGAGAAGATTCGCGACGTGATCGGCAAGGGCGGCGCGGTCATTCGCGCGCTGACCGAAGAGACCGGCACCCAGATCGACATCGAGGATGACGGTACCGTCACGATCGCGAGCGTGGACCAGGAGCGTGGGCGCGAGGCGCAGCGGCGGATCCAGGAGCTCACCGCCGAGGTCGAAGTCGGCAAGGTCTATGATGGCACGGTGCTGCGCCTGCTCGACTTCGGCGCGATCGTGCAGTTGCTGCCCGGGCGTGACGGCCTGCTGCATATATCGCAGATCGCCAACGAGCGCGTGAACCAGGTCTCCGACTACCTCAAGGAAGGCCAGGCCGTGAAGGTCAAGGTGATCGAGGCCGATGAAAAGGGTCGCGTGCGTTTGTCGATGAAGGCAGTGACGGGCGACGCGCCGGCTGCGAGCTGAGGCCGGACGCATCGACGACAAGACCCGCCATGCCTGGGCACTCCCCGCGGCGCTCCTTGGTTGCCGCCAATTGGAAGATGAACGGCAGGAGCGCCGAAAACCGCGCCTGGCTGGAGGAATTCGGCCGGGCCGGGGACGCGTGCGAGACCGTTGTCTGTCCGCCCTTGGTGTATCTCGCCCAAATGGCCCAAGGTTTGCGCGATTCGGGAATCGGCGTCGGCGCGCAGAATGTTTCGGAGCGCACCGCCGGGGCGTGGACAGGTGAGGTTTCGGCGGAAATGCTGGTCGACAGCGGCGCGGACTGGGTGATCGTCGGGCATTCCGAGCGGCGCGCCAATTTTGGCGAGACCGACGAGATCGTCGCGGCCAAGGCGGCACGCGCGATCGAAGCGGGCCTCAAGCCGATCGTGTGCGTTGGCGAAACGCTGGAACAGCGCGAACAAGGCATGACCGCGTCCGTGGTGGCGCGCCAGCTCGATGCGCTGCTGCAGCGCTGCCCGGTGGAGCAGTTGTGCACGGCTGCGATCGCCTACGAGCCCATCTGGGCCATCGGCACGGGGCGCACGGCGACGCCGTCACTTGCCCAGGAGGTGCACGCGGCAATCCGCGCACAGTTGGCTGCCAAGGATTCGAACAGCGCCGAACAGGTGCGCATTTTGTATGGTGGGAGCGTCAAACCGGCGAACGCGGCGGAATTGTTCCGTCAGCCGGATATCGATGGCGGATTGATCGGGGGCGCGTCCCTGATCGCAGCGGATTTTCGGACGATTTGCGCCGCTGCCGAATAGGAGAGGAACAGGAGAGCAGCAATGGGCAGTTGGATCTTTAACCTGTTGATCGTGGTCGAAGTGGTGTGCGCGTTGGCGGTCGTCATCCTGGTGCTGCTTCAGCACGGCAAGGGCGCTGACATGGGTGCGGCCTTCGGCAGTGGGGCATCGGGGAGCCTTTTCGGCGCCAGCGGCTCGGCAAATTTCCTGTCGCGCAGCACGGCGGTGGTTGCGACCATCTTTTTCCTCGCGACCATCGGTCTTGCGTACACCGCGACGAGCCTGCGCACCGGCTCCCATGCCGGCGGCATCATGAGTCGTGCGCCGGCCGATTCGTCGGCGCCCGCACCGACAGACGGACAGACTTCGGGTCAGACTTCGGGACAGCCACCGGCACCCATTGGCGCACCGCCTGCGCCAGGCGCGGCTCCGGCACCACAGGCGCCCGGCGATGCGGGGTCCAAGGGCACGCAAAGTCCCGCGAATGACAAGTCTTCGTCAATACCCAAATGAGTTCGCGGTAGAATCCGCGCCTCTTGCCGACGTGGTGGAATTGGTAGACACACCATCTTGAGGGGGTGGCGGCGAAAGCCGTGTGAGTTCGAGTCTCACCGTCGGCACCACGCTCCGTCCGGGGCCAGCGGCGGAAAAAAGACACAAAGAAGACAGCGTAAGACGACAGCGCGCGACCAGCGCCAAATCTGACGATGCGAACGCGGGAATAACGGGTGGCCAGTGGATATCGGAAACTATCTCCCGATCTTGGTGTTCATAGTGGTAGGCATCGTCATGGGTGTCGTGCCTATGGCCCTCGGAGCCGTCGTCGGACCTCGGCGCCCGGATCCCGAAAAGCTATCCCCCTACGAGTGCGGCTTCGAGGCCTTCGAGGACGCACGCATGAAGTTCGACGTGCGCTATTACCTCGTCGCCATCCTGTTCATCCTGTTCGATCTGGAGGTGGCGTTCCTGTTTCCGTGGGCCGTCTCGCTGGGATCCCTGGGCGCATGGAGCGTCGGCTTTTGGGCGATGATGGTGTTTCTCGCGATCCTTACCGTGGGCTTCCTCTACGAGTGGAAGAAGGGCGCGCTGGATTGGGAATGATGCGCAACGGGCGCGTGCGGATTTGGGTTTCGCTTTCCCCGGGGAATTGACGTCGTGGGTATCGAAGGAAAACTCGAGCAGGGCTTCGTCACAACCAGCGTCGACGCGCTGGTGAACTGGTCGAAGACCGGCTCCCTGTGGCCGATGACATTCGGCCTGGCATGCTGTGCCGTCGAAATGATGCACGCCGGCGCGGCGCGCTACGACCTGGACCGCTTTGGTGTCGTTTTTCGCCCGAGTCCGCGCCAGTCGGACCTGATGATCGTCGCCGGCACGCTGTGCAACAAGATGGCGCCTGCCTTGCGCAAGGTCTACGACCAGATGCCCGAGCCACGTTGGGTGATTTCGATGGGTTCGTGCGCCAACGGCGGCGGCTACTACCATTATTCCTATTCGGTTGTGCGTGGTTGCGACCGGATCGTGCCGGTCGACATTTACGTGCCGGGCTGCCCGCCTACGGCGGAAGCCCTGATCTACGGAATCGTCCAGCTGCAAAGCAAGATCCGCCGCACCAACACCATCGCCCGCTGATTCCGTGGAAAAACATCTTCCCGAAAGACCGATGAACGACGTCGGCGCGCTGGCCCAGCGCCTGCGCGAACGCCTGGGTGACCGGGCAGCCGAAATCGTGGTCGACCGCGACCTCACCTTGCGCGTGGCGGCGAGCGACTGGCTTGCGGTCGCGCGGGAATTGCGCGACGACCCGACGCTGGCGTTCGAGCAGCTTCTCGACGCGTGCGGCGTCGACTACCTGCAATATGGTGAAGGTGCGCACGAGGGCCCGCGCTTTGCCGTGGTCGTGCACCTGCTTTCCCTGACGCACAACTGGCGCCTGCGCGTGCGCACGTTCTGTCCGGACGACGACCTGCCGGTCGTTGCCTCGCTCACGTCCATCTGGCCATCGGCCGGGTGGTACGAGCGCGAGGCATTCGACCTGTTCGGAATCCTGTTCGAGGGGCACTCGGATTTGCGCCGCATCCTCACCGATTACGGTTTCGTGGGCCATCCCTTCCGGCGCGATTTTCCCGTGTCCGGTCGCGTCGAGATGCGCTACGACCCGGAACTGCGGCGCGTGATCTACCAGCCGGTGACGATCGAGCCGCGCGAAATCACGCCGCGCGTGATTCGCGAAGAGGGCTACGCGCGGACGTCGCAGAACCGCTGACCGCGACATGGCCGACATCCAAAACTACACCCTTAACTTTGGTCCTCAGCACCCTGCGGCGCATGGCGTGCTGCGGCTCGTGCTGGAGCTCGACGGCGAGGTGATCCGCCGCGCGGACCCGCATATCGGCCTGCTCCATCGCGCGACCGAGAAGCTCGCGGAGACGCGCACCTTCATCCAGTCCGTGCCCTACATGGATCGGCTCGACTACGTCTCGATGATGTGCAACGAGCACGCGTACGTCATGGCGATCGAACGCCTGCTGGGCCTGGAAGTGCCCGAGCGCGCCCAATACATCCGCGTCATGTTCGACGAGATCACGCGCCTGCTCAACCATCTGTTGTGGATCGGCGCGCAGGCACTCGACGTCGGCGCGATGGCGGTTTTCCTGTACGCGTTCCGCGAGCGCGAGGACCTCTTCGATGTCTACGAAGCCGCGTCCGGCGCGCGCATGCACGCCGCCTACTACCGTCCGGGCGGCGTGTACCGCGACCTGCCCGATTCGATGCCGCAGTATCAAGGCGGGGGCGGAATGTCGGCGCGCGAACTGGCGCGGCGCAACGAGAACCGCCAGGGCTCCTTGCTCGATTTCATCGACGACTTCACGCAACGCTTTCCCACATGCGTCGACGAGTACGAGACCCTACTCACCGACAATCGCATCTGGAAGCAGCGCCTGGTCGGAATCGGCGTTGTCGATCCGGAAAGCGCGCTGGCGAAAGGCCTGACCGGCCCCATGTTGCGCGGGTCCGGCGTCGCCTGGGACCTGCGCAAGAAGCAACCCTACGAGGTCTATGACCGGATGGAGTTCGACATTCCGATCGGTCACAACGGCGATTCCTACGACCGTTATCTTGTGCGTGTCGAGGAAATGCGCCAGAGCAATCGCATCATCCGCCAGTGCCTGCAGTGGTTGCGTGCCAATCCCGGCCCCGTCATCACGACCGATCACAAGGTGGCGCCGCCCACGCGTGTGCAGATGAAGACCAACATGGAGGAGCTGATCCACCACTTCAAGCTCTTCACCGAGGGTTTCCACGTGCCGCAAGGCGAGGTCTACGCCGCTGTCGAACATCCGAAAGGGGAATTCGGCATCTATCTCGTAAGCGACGGCGCCAACAAGCCCTATCGCCTGAAGATCCGGGCGCCCGGCTTTGCCCACCTGCAGGCACTCGACGAAATGTGCCGCGGACACATGATCGCCGACGCCGTGACCATCCTGGGGTCGCAGGACATCGTTTTCGGGGAGGTCGACCGATGAGCGCGGGTTCGGCATCGGCGGCGGCCGCGGCAACTGCGACGGATCCGGGCGCGCGGCTTTCCGACGATGCCATTGCGCGCATCGAGCGCGAGACGAAGAAATATCCGACCGAATGGCGCCAGTCGGCGGTGCTGGCTGCGCTGGCGATCGCGCAGGACGAGATCGGCTGGCTGCCGACGGGCGTGATGGAACAAGTGGCCGGCGTACTGGGAATGGCCCCGGTCGCGGTCTACGAAGTCGCGACCTTCTACCACATGTACCAGCTATCCCCCTGCGGGCGCTACAAGATCACGATCTGCACCAACCTGCCGTGCGCGCTGGCGGGTGCGAACGAAGCCGCCCGCCACCTGCAGCAAAAGCTCGGTATCGGTTTCGGCGGTACCAGCAAAGACAAGCTCGTGACGCTTGTGGAAGGCGAGTGCATGGGCGCGTGCGGCGATGCCCCGGTCCTGATCGTGAACAACAAGCGCATGTGCAGCAACATGAGCACCGGCAAGCTCGACGAATTGCTTGCGGCCCTGGCCGCGGGCACGTTCCCGTGATGCGAAGAAGGCAACGATGACTGCGCAAACCTGCTTTCATGGCCGCCATATCCAGCCGCTGATTCTCGCGGGCCTGGACGGCAACAACTGGCGCCTTCGGGAATACGAACAGCGCGGCGGCTACAAGGCCCTGCGCCGCATGCTTTCCGAGAACGTGACACCGGACGCGATCATCGCGGAACTCAAGAAATCGGCCTTGCGCGGGCGCGGTGGCGCGGGCTTTCCGACAGGATTGAAGTGGAGCTTCATGCCGCGCGCCGCGGCGGGCCCCAAGTACCTGGTGTGCAATTCCGACGAAGGCGAGCCCGGCACATTCAAGGATCGCGACATCCTCCGCTACAACCCGCACGCCGTCATCGAAGGCATGACGATCGGCGCGATCGCCACGGGGGCGACCGCCGGCTACCACTACATCCACGGTGAAATCTGGGCGGAATACGAGCGTTTCCAGGAGGCGCTCGACGAGGCCTATGCCGCGGGCCTGCTGGGCAGGAACATCCTGGGTTCGTCGCTTTCGTTCGACCAGTTCGTGACGCATGGCTACGGGGCGTACATCTGCGGCGAGGAAACGGCCCTGCTCGAGTCGCTGGAAGGCAAGAAGGGGCAGCCGCGCTTCAAACCGCCATTCCCGGCGGCGGTCGGGCTGTATGGCAAGCCGACGACGATCAACAACACGGAAACGTACGCGGCGGTGCCCTTTGTTTTCAACCTCGGGGCAGATGGCTATCTCGCAATGGGCCGGCCGAACAACGGCGGCAGCAAGATTTTCTCGGTGACCGGGGACGTTAACGCGCCCGGCAACTTCGAGGTTCCCCTGGGCACCCCTTTCTCGAAGCTCCTGGAGCTGGCGGGCGGGATGCGTGGAGGCAGGATCAAGGCAGTCATCCCGGGCGGCTCCTCGATGCCCGTGCTGACCGGCGCCGTGATGATGGACACGGACATGGACTACGACTCGATCGCCAAGGCGGGTTCCATGCTCGGCTCCGGCGCCGTCATCGTGATGAACGAAACGCGCTGCATGGTGCGCTCCCTGGAGCGCCTGTCCTACTTCTATCAAGTCGAGTCCTGCGGCCAATGCACGCCTTGTCGCGAAGGAACCGGCTGGCTGTACCGCGTCGTGCACCGCATCGAGACGGGCAAAGGTCGATCCGAAGACCTGGACCTGCTCAATTCGGTGGCGGACAACATCCAGGGCCGCACGATCTGCGCGCTGGGCGATGCCGCCGCGATGCCCGTGCGCGCCTTCATCAAGAATTTCCGCAGTGAATTCGAACACCACATCGAACACAAGCACTGTCTCGTTCCCGATTACGTCTGAGCGATGATCGAACTCGAAATCGACGGCAGGAAGATATCCGTGAAGAACGGCGGCACCGTGATGGATGCCGCCAACGAGCTCGGGATCTACGTTCCGCATTTCTGCTATCACCGCAAGCTCTCGATCGCGGCCAACTGCCGCATGTGCCTGGTGGAAATCGAGAAGGCGCCCAAGCCGATGCCGGCATGCGCGACGCCCGCGACGCAGGGCATGATCGTGCGCACCGCGAGCGAACGCGCCAAGCAGGCGCAGCGCTCGGTCATGGAATTCCTCCTGATCAACCACCCGCTCGACTGCCCGATCTGCGACCAGGGCGGCGAGTGCCAGCTGCAGGATCTTGCGGTGGGCTACGGCGGCGGCGCCTCGCGCTACCAGGAGGAAAAGCGCGTTGTTCTCCACAAGAACCTGGGCCCGCTTGTTTCGGCGGAGGAGATGACGCGATGCATCCATTGCACGCGTTGTGTGCGCTTCGGCCAGGAAATTGCGGGCCTCATGGAACTGGGCATGGCGTTCCACGGCGAGCATTCCGAAATCCTCCCTTTCGTGGGCAAGACCGTCGACTCGGAACTGTCGGGCAACATGATCGACGTATGCCCGGTCGGCGCGCTGACCAGCAAGCCCTTCCGGTACCGCGCACGCACCTGGGAGCTGGCGCGCCGCAAATCCATCAGCCCGCACGACAGCCTCGGTTCGAATCTGGTCCTGCAGGTCAAGCAGGACGAAGTGGTGCGTGTGGTTCCGCTGGAAAACGAAGCGATCAACGAGTGCTGGTTGTCCGATCGCGATCGCTTCTCCTATGAAGGCCTGGGCGCACCGACGCGCCTGACCCGCCCGCTGGTGCGGCGCGATGGCGGCTTCCAGGAGACCTCGTGGCAGGAGGCGTTGCGCACCGCGGCCGATCTGCTGGCAAAGGTTCGCGAGGAAAAGGGCGGCAGCGCGATGGGCGCCCTGGCGGCGGGCGGCTCCACGGCGGAGGAGCTGTTCCTGCTGGGCAAGCTGATGCGTGCCCTGGACTCGGAGAACGTCGACTTTCGCGTGCGCCAGAGCGATTTTCGAGCGGACGAATCACGTGCGGGCGCGCCCTGGCTGGGACTGCCGATCGCCGAGGTCTCGCACCTGGACCGGCTGCTGCTGGTCGGCTCTTTCCTGCGGCAGGATCACCCCTTGCTGGCGGCGCGCGTGCGCAAGGCCGCGAGCGCAGGTTGCAAGGTCGCGATCGTGCATGCGAGTGACGATGAGCTTCTCATGCCGGTCACCCGGCGCATTCTTGCGCGTCCTTCTTCGTGGGTTGCCATCCTGGCGCAAATCGCGGTCGCGGTCGCGCGCACAAAGTCGCTGGCGTCGCCTGCCGCGGGCGTGGAGCCCGATGAAGCGGCCCAGGCACTTGCGGCGGACTTGTGCTCGGGCACGAAGGTCGCGCTGCTCGCCGGCAACGCGGCTGCACAGCATCCCGAAGCGGCACAGATCCAGGCGTGGCTGCAATGGATCGCCAATGCGATCGGCGCGAAATCCGGCACGATCGGCGAGGCGGCAAACAGCGTTGGCGGGTATCTCGCCGGCGCGACGCCGGGCACGAACGGCAAGAACGCCCGCACCATGCTCGAACAGCCGCTTGGCGCTTATCTCTTGTGGGGGCTCGAGCCCGAACTCGATTGCGCCGATCCCGCGCTTGCACGCCGTGCCCTTTCGGCCGCTTCGGCCGTGATCGCTTTCTCGTCGTTCCAGTCGCCTGCGCTCGCCGCTGCGCACGTGGTGCTGCCGATCGCGACTTTCGCCGAGACAGCCGGCACTTTCGTCAATTGCGAGGGCACGCAGCAAAGCTTCAACGGCGTGACGCCGCCTCCGGGCGAAGCGCGCCCGGGATGGAAGGTGCTGCGGGTGCTGGGCAATCAGCTCGATCTGGCCGGCTTCGACTACGACTCGCCGGAGCAGGTGCGCGCGGATGCTTTGCCCGCCCATGCACGCCTGCGCCTGGACAACGCGCTGTCGCTGGCGCCGGTTGCGCCGGGCTCGGCCTCCGCTCCTGCGATCGAGCGCATCGCCGACGTGCCCTTGTATTGCACGGACCCGATCGTGCGCCGGGCCCAGGCCCTGCAGGAGACCGCGGCAGCTCGCAAGCCCGCGCTGCGGGCCAATGCAAGAGTCCTGGCGCAATTGGGAATCGAGGCAGGTGGAAAGGTGCGTGCGCGCCAGGGCGACGCGAGCACGGTCCTGTCCTGCCAGCTCGACGAGCGCGTCGCCGACGGCGTCGTGCGCATCGCCGCCGGACACGAGGCGAGTGCATCGCTGGGCGCCATGTTCGGTCCCATCACCGTGGAGCGCGCCTGACCATGGCCTCCTTTCAGGCGTGGATGCTGGGGCTGTCCGACGCAAGCTGGTGGCCTGCGACCTGGGGCCTGATCTGGATCGTGCTCAAGGTCATTGCGATTGTCCTGCCCTTGTTCGCTGCGGTGGCCTATGCCACGTATTGGGAGCGCAAGCTGATCGGGTGGATGCACGTGCGGATGGGCCCCAATCGAGTGGGTCCGCTCGGCCTGTTGCAGCCGATCGCCGATGCCGTGAAGCTCATCACCAAGGAAGTCCTGTCGCCCACGCAGGCCGATACCGCGCTGTTCTTTCTCGCTCCTATCGTCGTGCTGATGCCGGCGCTCGCGGCCTGGGCCGTCATTCCCTTTGCCCCGGGCGCGGTGCTTGCCGATATCAATGCGGGCCTGCTGTACGTGATGGCGATCACCTCCCTGGGCGTGTATGGGGTGATCATCGCGGGCTGGGCATCGAACTCCAAATACGCCTTCCTGGGCGCGCTGCGCGCTTCGGCGCAGATGGTTTCCTACGAGCTCGCGATGGGCTTCGTCCTCGTGGGCGTCCTGCTGGTGGCGGGGTCGATGAACATGAGCACCATCGTGAACTCGCAGAACACCGGATATTTCGCGAGTCACGGATGGACTTTCCTGTCCTGGAACTGGCTGCCGCTGTTGCCTTTGTTCGGCGTCTACGTGATTTCCGCGACGGCCGAGACGAACCGCCATCCTTTCGACGTCGTCGAAGGCGAATCGGAGATCGTCGCGGGGCACATGATCGAGTATTCGGGCATGGCGTTCGCGCTGTTCTTCCTGGGCGAATACGCCAACATGATCCTGCTCTCGACGATGGCAACGGTCATGTTTCTCGGGGGCTGGGAAGCGCCGATCGACATCGGCCGTATCCTGCATACCGTGGGCGTCGAGTTCTCGACGCCCACCTGGTGGCACGACGGCGTCGCTCCCTGGTTCTGGCTGTTCACGAAGATCGTGCTGGGTCTGTCCATGTACATCTGGATCCGCGCGACGTTCCCGCGCTACCGCTACGACCAGATCATGCGTCTGGGCTGGAAGATCTTCATTCCCATCACGCTGGTCTGGCTGGTCGTCATCGCGATCTGGCTGCAGACCCCATACAACATCTGGCGGCCCTCATCCCTTGCCCCTCTCCCGCGAGCGGGAGCGGGGGAAAATTCGGCGGTCCACGGCGTATCGCCGTTGGCCCGCAACTAGGATTGCGCATGCAACGCGTCCTCGATTTCCTCGATTCCCTGCTGTTGCGCGAACTCTTCAAGGGCTTCGCGTTGACCGGGCGCTACCTGTTCAGCCGCAAGATCACGTTGCGCTATCCCGAGCAGAAGACGCCGGCGTCGCCACGCTTTCGCGGGCTGCATGCATTGCGCCGCTATCCCAACGGGGAAGAGCGCTGCATCGCCTGCAAACTGTGCGAAGCGGTCTGCCCGGCCCTGGCCATCACGATCGAGTCCGAGGCGCGGGGCGACGGCACGCGGCGCACGACGCGCTACGACATCGATCTCACCAAGTGCATCTTCTGCGGATTCTGCGAGGAAAGCTGCCCGGTCGATTCGATCGTCGAGACCCATCACAGCGAGTATCACGGCGAGTCGCGCGGCGACCTGAATTTCACGAAGGAGATGCTTCTCGCCGTGGGCGATCGCTACGAAAAAGACATCGCGAAGGCGCGCGAACGCGACGCGCACTATCGCTGAGGGGCTCACGATGGATTCCGTCCCCCTGCTGTTCTGGATCTTCTCCGCCACCACGCTCTTCTCGGCCGTGCGCGTGATCACGGCACGCAACCCGGTGCACGCCGTGCTCTACCTGGTGCTGGCCTTTTTCTCGGCAGCCTGCCTCTGGCTGCTGTTGCAGGCGGAGTTCCTCGCCATCGTGCTGGTGCTCGTGTACGTGGGTGCGGTGATGGTGCTGTTCCTGTTCGTCGTGATGATGCTCGACATCCACATCGACCGGACCATGGCGGGTTTCTGGCGCCACCTGCCGGTCGCCGGCGTCGTGGCCGCTGCCATCGCGCTCCAGCTCTGGCTGGTACTGGCCAATGGTCACTGGCAGTTCCTTTCGCCCGCGACAAGCGATATCGCCAAGGTCGGCAATACCAAGGCGCTGGGCATCCTGACCTTTACGGAGTACGTGCTTCCCCTGCAGCTCGCCGGCGCGATCCTGCTCGTCGCGATCGTCGCGGCGATCGCGCTGACATTGCGCCAGCGCAAGGACGCCTTGCGTCAGGTCGTGGGCAAGCAGGTGCGGGTGCGCCGGCGCGATCGCGTGAGCCTGCTGCAGATGCCATCCGCACCCCGTCCGAGTCTGCCGTCCGATCCCGCGGCGCCGGCCGCCAAGGAAGGTTGAGACCATGATTTCGCTGTCCTCCTATCTGCTCATCGGCGCGATCCTGTTCGCGATCAGCGTGATCGGCATCTTCCTCAATCGCAAGAACCTGATCGTGCTGCTGATGGCGATCGAGCTCATGCTGCTCGCGGTGAACACGAATTTCATCGCGTTCTCGCGCTTCCTGGGCGACCTGCACGGCCAGGTATTCGTCTTCTTCATCCTCACGGTCGCGGCGGCGGAATCGGCGATCGGACTTGCCATTCTCGTGGCGCTGTTCCGCAACATGAACACGATCAACGTCGACGAGCTCGACACACTCAAGGGCTAGCATTTTCATGACGCCAAGCCTCAAGCTCTGCCTTCTCGTGCCGATGGCGCCGCTGGTCGGCGCGATTGCGGCAGGGCTGTTCGGCAAGACGCTGGGTCGCGCCGGCGCGCACGTCGTGACCATCCTGGGCGTATTCATTTCGACGGTCGTGTCCGCGATGCTGTTCGTGCCCGTGGCGCTCGACCACCAGACCATCAGCGGCGCCATTTACACCTGGGCCCAGGCGGGCGCGCCGAGTTCCGGCCTGCACCTGGAGGTCGGCTTCCTCGTCGACTCGCTCACGGTGACGATGATGCTGGTCGTGAGTTTCGTGTCGCTGATGGTGCACGTCTACACCATCGGCTACATGGCGGACGACCCCGGCTACCAGCGATTTTTCTCGTATATCTCGCTGTTCACGTTCTCGATGCTCATGCTCGTCATGAGCAACAACTTCCTCCAGTTGTTCTTCGGCTGGGAGGCGGTCGGTCTGATGTCGTACCTGCTCATCGGCTTCTGGTACGACCGGCCGACGGCGCTCTACGCCAACCTCAAGGCGTTCCTGGTCAATCGCGTGGGTGACCTGGGGTTCATCCTGGGCATCGCCCTGCTCTATGCCGTTTGCGGCACGCTCGACTATTCGGCGGTCTTCTCGAAGGTTTCGCTTCTGGCGGCGGCGGTGCTGCCCGGTACCGACTGGTCGATCCTGACTCTCGCCTGCATCTGCCTGTTCATCGGCGCGATGGGCAAGTCGGCACAGTTTCCCTTGCACGTCTGGCTGCCGGACTCGATGGAGGGTCCCACGCCCATCTCCGCGCTGATCCACGCCGCGACGATGGTGACGGCCGGCATCTTCATGGTGTCGCGCATGTCGCCGCTCTTCGAAATGTCCGATACGGCACTCTCGGTCGTCCTCATTGTCGGCTCGATCACCGCGCTGTTCATGGGCCTGCTGGGCATCGTGCAAAACGACATCAAGCGCGTCGTTGCGTATTCGACGCTATCGCAACTGGGGTACATGACGGTGGCGCTGGGCGTTTCGGCGTATCCCGTCGCGATCTTCCACCTCGTCACGCACGCCTTCTTCAAGGCTTTGCTGTTCCTTGCCGCGGGTTCCGTCATCATCGGCATGCACCACGACCAGGACATCCGCAACATGGGCGGCTTGTGGCGGCGCATGCCGATCACCTGGATCACCTGTCTCATCGGATCTCTGGCGCTCATCGGCATGCCGGGCTTCTCGGGGTTCTATTCCAAGGACAGCATCATCGATGCGGTGGATCGCTCGCACCTGCTGGGGGCCGGATTTGCCCAGTTCGCCGTCACCATCGGCGTGTTCATCACGGCGCTGTATTCCTTCCGCATGTTCTTCCTGGTCTTCCACGGCAAGCAGCGCTTCGGGCACGCCGGCCATGGGCACGGCGCCGAACTTGGGGCGCAGCACGACCCTGCCGTGCATCACGACGGGCACGACGGGCACCACGAAGTCGATCCGCACGAGTCGCCGGCGGTCATCTGGGTTCCGCTGGTCCTGCTGGCAATTCCGTCCGTTCTGGTCGGCGCGCTCGGTGTGGATGCCTTGCTGGCGGGCGACTTCTTCCGCGGTTCGATTTTCGTCGATGGCTCGGCGCACCCGGCCATGTTCGAGCTCGCAAGGGAATTCCATGGCGCGCTTGGCATGGCCTTCGAAGGCCTGAGGAGCCCGCCGTTCTGGCTCGCCGCGGCAGGCGTCGCGACAGCCTGGTTCCTCTATCTCAAGCGGCCGGATCTGCCGGCCAAGTTGCGCGCTGCGGCACCCTGGTTGTACGACCTGCTCGACCAGAAGTACTACCTGGATCGCATCAACGAATTCGTGTTCGCCGGTGGCGCGCGCTGGATCGGACGCAATTTCTGGCAGCAGGGCGACGTGGCGCTGATCGATGGGGTGATCGTCAACGGTTCGGCGCACACGGTCGCGCGCATCGCGCAGGTCGTGCGGCGCGCCCAGTCCGGCTACATCTATCACTACGCATTCGCGATGCTGGTGGGCATTGCCGTGATGCTTTTCGTTTTCCTGACATGGCCCTATCTGCCGGCATTGACTCCAAGATGAACGCTAACCGAACCTAAGGACCTCGTCCCGGTCCGGGCGAAAACAGCAAGAAGATCCGTGAAAAAAGCGTGAAATCAAAAGCGTGAACTCAAAAGCCTGAGACAAGAATGACTGCCCCGATTCCCTGGTTGAGCGTCGCCATCTGGCTGCCGATCCTGTTCGGCGGCTACCTGCTTGCGGTCGGCCGGGACAGCCGGCCGGGGGCGGTGCGCCTCGTTGCCCTGGTCGGGTCCATCCTCTCCGCGCTCGTGACGATTCCGATCGTCGCCGGCTTCGAGCCGGAGCGTGAAGGTCTCCAGCTGGTCGAAAAGGTGCTCTGGATCTCGCGACCCACCGCGCACTATTACCTGGGCGTCGACGGGATCTCGCTGTGGTTCGTGCCCTTGACCGCGTTCATCACGGTGATCGCCGTGCTGGCGGGCTGGAAGGCGATCGAATCGCGCATCGCGCAGTACTACGCGGCCTTCCTGATTCTCTCGGGACTGATGATCGGCGTCTTCTGCGCTGCCGACGGCCTGCTGTTCTATGTCTTCTTCGAGGCGACCCTCATCCCGATGTATCTCATCATCGGCATCTGGGGCGGACCCAATCGCGTCTACGCCGCGATCAAGTTCTTCCTGTATACCTTGCTCGGCTCGCTACTGATGCTGGTCGCGATCGTCTACCTCTACCAGGCGGCGGGCGGGAGCTTCGACATCGCGACCTGGCAGGTGGTGCCACTCGGGCATTCGGTGCAGATCCTGCTCTTTCTCGCGTTCTTTGCCGCGTTCGCCGTCAAGGTGCCGATGTGGCCGGTCCATACATGGTTGCCCGATGCGCACGTCGAGGCGCCGACGGCCGGATCGGTCGTGCTGGCAGCCATCATGCTCAAGCTCGGTGCCTACGGATTCGTCCGGTTTTCGCTGCCGATCGCGCCCGATGCCTCGCATGAGCTGGCACCGCTGGTCATGGCGATTTCGCTGATCGCGATCGTCTATATCGGCTTCGTCGCGCTGGTGCAGACCGACATGAAGAAGCTGGTGGCCTACTCCTCGATCGCCCACATGGGCTTTGTCACGCTCGGCTTTTTCCTGTTCAGCCCGCTGGGCATGGAAGGCGCGCTTGCGCAGATGATCTCGCACGGCTTCGTGTCGGGAGCGATGTTCCTGTGCATCGGGGTGATGTACGACAGGATCCATTCCCGCAATATCGCGGACTACGGCGGAGTCGTGAACAAGATGCCGCACTTCGCCGCCTTCATGATGCTCTTTGCGATGGCCAATTGCGGGCTTCCCGGCACCAGCGGTTTCGTCGGGGAGTTTTTCGTCATCCTCGCCGCGGTGCGATTCGATTTCTGGGTCGGCCTGATCGCGGGCACGACACTCGTCCTGAGCGCGGCATATTCCCTGTGGATGTACAAGCGCGTCATCTTCGGCGCGGTGTCGCGACCTGCGATCGGCGCGTTGCGGGACATCGACGGTCGCGAATTCGCGGCGCTCGCCCTGCTGGCGATCGCCGTGCTTGCCATGGGCCTGTACCCGGCTCCCCTGACCGAGGCGATGCATACGGCAGTCTCGAACCTGCTCTCGCACGTTGCCGTCTCCAAATTCGCTCCCGGGACCCTGTAAATGGACGCGCTGAACTTCCTTGCAATCGCGCCGGAGACCTTGCTGCTGGCATGCGCCGGCGCCGTGCTCGTCGCCGACCTGTTCATCAGCGATGCGCATCGCGACGTGAGCTACGGCCTTGCGCTGGCCTCGCTGGCGGCCGTGGCCGTCGCCGCGAGCGGACCTTTGCGCTCGAACGCGGTGCAGTACGCGTTCGGTGGCATGTTCCTGACGGACCCGATGACGGCGGTGTTGAAGTTGACGGCCATCCTTGCGACCGCTCTCACGCTCATCTATGCGCGCCGGTACGCGCGCGTGCGCGAGTTGTGGCGGGGCGAGCTTTTCTCGCTCTCCTTGTTTGCATTGCTGGGGGTCATGACGATGATCTCCGCCAACAATCTGCTGGTCATCTACCTGGGCCTGGAACTGCAATCCCTATCGCTGTACGCGCTCGTGGCATTGCGTCGCGATCATGCGCGCTCGACGGAAGCCGCCATGAAGTACTTCGTGCTCAGTGCGCTCGCCTCGGGGTTCCTGCTGTACGGCATGTCGATGCTATACGGCGCAGCCGGGACCCTGGACGTGAACGACCTCGCGCGGCGCATCACGGGGGGGCAGGTCGTCAACGTCGCCCTGATCCTCGGCACGATCTTCGTCGTGGCGGCGATCGGCTTCAAGTTTGCCGCCGCGCCGTTTCACATGTGGGTGCCCGACGTCTACCAGGGTGCACCGACCCCGATCGCGCTCTTCCTGGCGTCCGCGCCGAAGCTGGCCGCGTTCGCCATCACCTTTCGCCTGCTGGTGGAAGGAATGCCGCAACTCGCGGTGGATTGGCAGCGCATGCTTGCCCTGCTCTCGGTCGCCTCGCTCGCGATCGGCAACATCACCGCGATCGCACAGACCAATCTCAAGCGCCTGCTCGGATATTCGACGGTGGGGCAGATGGGCTTCCTGCTGCTCGCGCTGCTTGCCGGCGTGGTCGGCGGCAACACCTCGATCACGGCCGGCGCGTATGGCGCCGCGATGTTCTACGTCGTGACGTACGCGGTGTCGACCGCGGGCTGCTTCGGCGTCATCCTGCTTCTTTCGCGGGAGGGCTTCGAGGCCGAGGAAATCGCCGATTTCGCGGGGCTCGGCCGGCGCAGTCCGTGGTACGCGTTCCTGATGACACTGCTCCTGCTGTCGCTCGCGGGGCTGCCGCCGTTCGTGGGGTTCGAGGCGAAATTCGTGGTGCTGCAGGCCTTGGTTTCGGAAGGCGCCAATCCGGTGAACTGGTCGCTGGCGGTGGCGGGCGTGTTGTTTTCCTTTGTCGGCGCGTTCTACTACTTGCGCGTGGTCAAGGTCATGTGGTTCGATGAGAGCACGCAAACCGTCACGATCGAAGGCGACCATGCGATGCGCTTCGTGCTCTCGCTCAACGGCGTAGCCGTGCTGTTCTTCGGCATCTTGCCGCAGAGCCTGCTGGCGCTTTGCAACGGCGCCGTGTTGCGCGCTCTCGGTGGCTGAGGAGCGCAAGGGGGACACGGACCCCGGAGGTTCCGGCACCGGGGCAGGCCGGGATCCGCTCGCGGAAGAAACGCTCGAGTCGCGCATCGCTTACGACGGCGCATTCTTTCGCATCGTGCACGACAAGGTCCGCTGCCCCGACGGGCATGTGGGCGTGCGCGAGTTCATGCGCCACCCGGGGGCGGTGATGGTGGCGGCACTGACCGAAGGCAACGAGGTGGTCCTCGAGCGCCAGTTCCGCTATCCGCTGCAACGCAGTTTCATCGAGATGCCGGCCGGCAAGCTCGAGGAAGGCGAATCCCCGCTGGCCTGCGGCCAGCGTGAGTTGCAGGAAGAAACGGGCTATCGCGCGGCGCATTGGGATTTTCTGGGCGCGTTCCACAATGCCATCGGCTATTCGAACGAACAGATCTCCGTGTACCTGGCGCGAGGCCTGGAATATGTCGGTGGAAATTCCGACGCGGGCGAGGTGCTGGAGGTGTTCACGGCCCCTCTGGACGACCTGCTCGAGTGGATCGCACGCGGCAGGGTGACCGATGGCAAGACCATCATCGGTGCCTATTGGCTCCAACGCGCCCTGGCGCGCGCGCCATAGCTTGCGTCCGATGGAAGGTTGGTCCAGTTCCCGCTCGGGAGTTCACCCTTCGAAGCTGCGCAGCAGCGAAGAAGGGCGCTGGCTGGCACTGGCCACGCTGTGCCTGGGCGTGCTGATGATCGTGCTCGACACGACCATCGTGAACGTCGCGCTGCCTTCGATCCGCAACGATCTCGACTTCACGCAAACGTCGCTCGTCTGGGTCGTCAACGCCTACATGCTCACCTTCAGCGGATTCCTCCTCCTGGGCGGCCGCCTGGGCGACCTGTACGGGCACCGGCGGCTGTTTCTCCTGGGGCTGGTCGGATTCACGCTCGCCTCGCTCGCGTGCGGCCTGGCGCAGTCGCAGGCGATGCTGGTCGCAGCCCGCGCCGTGCAGGGCCTGGGCGGGGCCATCGTCTCGGCGATCTCCCTTTCGCTGATCATGGACCTGTTTCCCGAGCCGCAGGATCGCGCGCGCGCGATGGGTGTCTACGGTTTCGTGTGTGCGGGTGGCGGCAGCATCGGTGTCGTGCTCGGCGGAATCCTCACCGAACTCCTGAGCTGGCACTGGATCTTCCTGGTCAACATTCCGATTGGCGTTGGCGTGTTCGCGCTGTGCCGAATGCTGGTGCCGCGCGACGTGCTTGCGCATGCGGCGGGCAGGCTGGACGTGCCGGGCGCCGCCAGCATCACGGCGTGCCTCATGATGGCGGTCTATGCCATCGTCAATGGCAACGATGCCGGATGGATGTCCCTACAGACCTTGGGAATGCTGGGCGGCGCGGCGGTGCTTTTGGTCGCGTTCATCGTGATCGAGTCGCACGCGCAGGCCCCGCTGGTTCCCCTGGGCATGCTGCGCACACGCAATATTGCGACGGCGAACGTCGTCGGCGTGCTGTGGGCGGCGGCGATGTTCGCCTGGTTCTTCCTATCGGCACTGTATATGCAGCTCGTGCTGCATTTCTCGGCCTTGCAGGTGGGACTCGCGTTCCTGCCGGCAAACCTCATCATGGCGGTGTTTTCCCTGGGACTATCCGCGAAGCTCGTCATGCGCTTCGGGATCCGGCGCCCGCTCGTATTCGGACTCGCGTGTGCGACGCTGGGCCTTGCCTTGTTCTCGATGGCCCCCGCCCAGGGCACATTTCTCGCGAACATCCTGCCGGGCATGCTCCTGCTGGGCCTGGGTGGCGGGATCGCCTTCAACCCTGTCCTGCTTGCCGCGATGAGCGACGTTGCGCCGAGCGATTCGGGACTGGCGTCGGGCATCGTCAATACCTCCTTCATGATGGGCGGTTCGCTGGGACTGGCTGTCCTTGCCAGCCTTGCCTCGGCGCAGACCGGAGCCTTGCAATCCGTCGGCAGTGGGAGCGAGGCCGCGCTGACCAGCGGCTATCACATCGCATTCGTGTACGGCGCCTGCTCGGCGGCGTTGGCGAGCCTGCTGGCGGGCCTGCTGCTGAACGCCTCGGTGCCACAAGCGGCCCCGCCCGCCGCGCATTAGCTTATTCTGCGTTCATCGTCAGCACGGCGAACGGCAGGTCGAACAAGGCGGCAGTCACCGACGGCTCCCGTCCCGGTGCCGCGACGCGCCTTTGCAGGAACAGGTTCGTGAGTTGCGGCGCCGGAACCGATTCGGGAAGCTCGACGCGCGTATCGAACCAGTCCTCGGGCGCGATGCGCAAGCTATCGTTGCGCGCGAGCAAAGCCCCAGGTAGCCGCGGGGCCAGGACGACCAGGGCCTGTCGGTCGACACGACGCGCGAATGCGACCAGATGCCCGGAACGCTCGCCGAGAACCCGCAGGGGCTCCTGGCTGCCTTCGGCATACAAGCCCGGATGGCGTGAACGATGCGCGAGGAGCGCATGGATCAGTTGCTGCTTGATGCGGCCATCGCGCCACGCGCGCAGTGCGTCACGCAGCTCGCCGGGTTCGCCCAGCGCGCGAGCGCGCGCCGCGAAATCGACCGGTCGACGGTTGTCGGGATCGACGAGACTCAAGTCCCACCACTCGCATCCTTGATAGAAGTCCGGCACACCTGCACACGTCAGGTGGAGCAGGGACTGTGCAAGGCCGTTCAAGGCGCCCGCAGCCGAGATCTCGCCGGCGAAGCCTCTGAGGTCCTCCAGGAAATCGCGAGCGTCCGGCTCGAACAGGCGCATCAGGAAATCGCGGCAAGCCTCTTCGTAGGGAAGATTGGGCTCGAACCATTCCGAATGTCGCTTGGCTTCCCGCAGCGCCTTTTGCTGCCATTGCAGGATGCGGTCCCGGAACCCCGCGAGGGCCTGCGCGTCGCGCAGCTCGAGTTCGAACGGCCATGCCCCCACCAGCATCTGGTAGAGCATGTACTCGTCCGAGCCATCGGGGCAGGGCACGCCGTCGTCGAGCGGCTTGCGCGGTGCATTGAGATCCGACCAGCGCATCACCGCTTCGGACCAGCGCTCCGGAATCTCGCTCAAAACGGCAAGGCGCGCCCGCAGGTCTGCGCCGCGCTTGTGGTCGTGCGTCGAGGTGGCGATCATCGCCCGGGGAAAGCGCCGGCGCCGCTCCGCGCATGCATGGTGGAAATCGTTCACGCTCAAGGCGAACTGGCCGGGATCACCGCCCACTTCATTGCGCGACAGCAGCGTCCCGTGCCGGTACAGCGCCGTATCCTCCACGGATTTTGCGGCGACCGGCGAAGTCAGTTGCTGAAAGCGCCCGATCGCCTGCATGCGCGCTCGTCGCTCGGCCTCGCTCCTGGCGCTGCGCGGTGCCGTGCCACCGAGCCAGCCGTCGACAATCGGGACCAGGCCTGCATCGGCCGGACGGCAGGTGCGCTGCACGGCCGCCACGACTTCGCGCATGATGCGCGCGTCGGATTCGCTGCGCCCACGCGCGTCCGCATACGTGCGATAGACGGGAAAATGGACGAGGAATTCGCTCAGCACGCGCCGCACGGCGCCGAGCGTCCAATCGCGAGTCGCACGGTCCCGCCGCGCCAGCCGACGCAAGGACAAAGCGCACGCATGAAAGCTCGCGGCGAACAATTCCTCGGGAATCCGGCGCCGGGCGGATTCCTCTTCCACGGCGAAATCGCTGCTGCGGCCGCCGAAGCGCGTCCAAAGCGCCCGCAAGTGCTCCTCCCCGCGCGGGTCATGCAGAAGCGCGCTGACATCGTTCATGAAAACGTAGCCCGTCGTGCCATCGACCTGCCAGTCGTCGACCAGCTGCTCCTGCGGGGCGAGGATCTTTTCGACGACCAGGTAGCATTCGGCGCTCCCCGCATCGGCCGGACGCCGCGAGGCAAGTCTGCGCAGGCGCTGTCGAAGGCGTCGGCAGTAGGCCCGCGGGTCGGCCAATCCGTCGACGTGATCGATGCGCAAGCCGTCGATCAGGCCCTCCTCGTACAGGCGCAGGATCGTGCGGTGGGTCGCCTCGAAGACGGCGTGGTCCTCGACGCGCAGGCCCGCGAGATCGATGACATCGAAAAAACGGCGCCAATTGATTTCGTCGGGAGCCGTGCGCCACCAGGCCAGCCGATAGTGCTGGCGCTCGAGCGTTCGGTGGAGCGTTTCGCGTCCGGAAAGCGATCGCGGATCGTGCAGCCGGACGAGCGCGTCGATTGCGGTGCCGATGGCGGCGTCGCGTGCGGCTTGCGCCAGGGCGTCGCACGCACGTCGGAACGCTTCGCGGCGCGCACCGCGAGCGCCACGGCTAGCCTGGTAGAACAGTTGCGCGAACGGAGCGAGCGCGGAACCGCCCAGTCCCAGCACGCGCGCATGCTCCTCGGGAGAAAGAGGAAAGTGGTGCTCGTAATAGGCGAAGTGCAGTCCCGTCGCGGGCCGGTCGAAGCGCAATTCGATTTCCGCCGAATCGAGCGCGTCGCCGTACGGCTTTCCGAGGAACGGTGCAAGAATGCGTCCCTCGAGCGTCGGATCGGGCGCATTCCAGTCGATATCGAAGAAACTGGCATATGGACTTTCCCGGCCCCAGCGCAGGACATCCATCCACCATTCGTTGTCGTGGTTGCCGACCGCCATGTGATTGGGGACGATGTCCACGATGAGTCCCATGCCCAGGCCGCGCAGGTCGCCGACCAGGCGGCGCAAGTCGTCCTCGCCTCCCAGTTCGGGATTCACTCGGCCGTGGTCGACGATGTCGTAGCCATGCATCGAACCCGAGCGAGCCGTCAGGATGGGTGATACGTAGAGGTGACTGATGCCGAGGCGTGCGAGATAGGGCAGCACGCCGCGTGCCGCCTCGAATGGAAAATCCCGATGCAATTGCAGTCGTTGGCTCGCGCGCGGCGGGTACGGCGCAGCGCTCATGAGGCTGCTCGCAAGAGCGCGCAGCAGCTGTGGCCGGGTAGCAGTCCGCGCGAGATGTCTGCGCTGCAGTTCGCATCGAATTCGAACAACACCTCGCCCTTGGGAACGTCGACCGCGACCGATTCGCGTCCGAGGTTCACGCCGATCCAAAGCCGGCCGGGCCCCAGGTTCCAGCTCGCCTCGACCGCCGCGGCACCGAGGACGTGCGCGCCGGTGCTGCGCGCATCGTCGAGAAAGGGCGCGATGCGCTGCTGGCGCAGATGCAATAGCGCTCCGACGAAAGCGCGCCATTCCTGCGCCTCGCGGTCCTGCGTGCATCGCACCTGCGAGCGCTCGAAACTTTCGACCAGATTCGGGTCCGGAATCGATGCGCGGCGTTGCGGATCACGAAAATCCGGAAAGGCCATGAATTCGCGGCGTCGGCCTTCACGCACGGCATCGGCGAGTTCATCGTGGAAGTCCGTGAAGAAGAGAAAGGGGGTGCGTGCACCCCATTCCTCGCCCATGAACAGCAAGGGAATCTGCGGGCACAGCAGGACGAGGACCATGGCGGCACGCAAGGCGGCGGGATCGCACAAGGACAGGAGACGCTCGCCGAAGGCCCGGTTGCCGACTTGGTCGTGGTTCTGCAGGAAGAGAATGAATCGGAAGGGTGGTAAACCGGCGCTCGGCGTACCGCGCGCGGCGCCACCATGCGATGGCGAGGGCTCGCCCTGGTAGGCAAAGCCCTCGGCGAGGCAACGGGCCAGTTTCGCGGCGGGCTCGTCGCGGAAATTCGCGTAGTAGCTCTGCGTCTCGCCCGTAAGCAAGCGGTGCAGCACGTTATGACCGTCATCGTTCCATTGCGCGTCATAGCCCCGCACGAGGCGGCGGGCATCGTTGGCTTCGTTTTCCAGCATGAGGTGGACATGGCGTCCCGGCTCGCACGCCGCGCGCACGCGTTGCGCCAATTCGTCCAGGAAACTCGCGTCGCCGATCGCGTGCACGGCATCCAGGCGCAGTCCGTCGAAGCGATATTCGAGCAGCCAGTACAGGGCATTCGAGAAGAAGAAATCGCGCACGGGGGCGACGCGAAAATCGATCGAGCTGCCCCAAGGCGATGGTCGCTGCGCATCGAAGAACCCGGGCGCGTAGAGGTGCAGGTAATTGCCTTCGGGTCCGAAATGGTTGTAGACGACGTCCAGGTACACGCACAGCCCCAGGCCGTGTGCAGCATCGATCAGTTCCTTGAGGTCCTGCGGCGTGCCGTAGCTCGCATCCGGCGCGAAGGGCAGGACGCCGTCGTAGCCCCAGTTGCGCGCGCCCGCGAAATGGGCCAAGGGCATGAGTTCGATGGCGGTGATCCCGAGATCGGCCAGTTGCCCCAAACGACTGCGCACTGCGGCAAAGGAACCGCCGAAGCATCCGACATGCAGCTCGTAGATCGCGATCTCCCGCCAGGGCCGGCCCTGCCATTCGGGATGCACCCATTCGTACTGCATCGGGTCGACCAGTATGCTGAAGCCATGTACATCGTCGGCCTGCGCGCGCGAGGCCGGGTCCGGCACGGCAAGCTTCGAATCGATGCGCAACCGGTATTCCTGGCCCGCCCGGCAGGCAAGCCGGGCACGATGCCATCCATCGGCCGCGCGCTCCATCGCCACCGCCTCTGCACCGCGCAGTTCCAGGTCGATGCGCGCGGCTGCCGGTGCCCAAACGGAAAATCGGGCGGTGCCATCTGGCTGCAGGTTTGCGCCGAACGGCAGGTCCAGCCCGAAACGCTCCCTCATGCACGCCCTTCGGCGAGCAGCACGACCATGGTGAAAGCCGGAATGCTCCAGACGCCCTCCGCGATCGTGCGTTCGCGCATCTGCACGCCATCGCTGTGGATCGCGAGGCGATAGCGCAGCTGCGGCTCCGGCAAACGGAAATCGTGTGCTTCGCTGTCGGCGTTGAAGAGCAGGATCGCAGCTTCGAAGCCGCCGGTGTCGAGCGGCATTGCGCGGCGCAGGCCGAGTACGCGGGCGAAACCCTTGTCCCAGTCTTCGCTTGGCAGTTCGATGCCCCGCTCATCGAACCAGAAGACGTCCTTGATGCCCGGCGCCACTTCGATACGGGCATGCTGGAAGTAGTGCGCCTGCAAGGCGCGGTGTTCCTTGCGCAGGGCGATGAGCTCGGCCACGAAGCGGTACAAGGATGCCCCGCGCGGACTCGATTTCATGGTCCAGTCCAACCACGAGATCTCGTTGTCCTGGCAATACGCATTGTTGTTGCCTTCCTGCGTGTGGCCGAATTCATCGCCTGCCAGGAGCATGGGCGTGCCGAGGGACACCATCATGGTCCCGAGCAACGCGCGCTTGATGCGTTCGCGCTGTCCCAGAATGGCCGGGTCCGAGCTCGTACCTTCCGCGCCCCAGTTGTAGCTGTGGTTCTCGTTGGTGCCGTCCCGGTTGTCCTCGCCATTTGCCTCGTTGTGCTTGTCGTTGTAGCTGACCAGGTCCTCGAGCGTGAAACCGTCGTGCGCCGTGATGAAGTTGACGCTGGCCCATGGCCGGCGGCGCCGGTGGTCGAAGAGTTCGGCCGATCCTTGCAGCCGTCCTGCAAGCGCGCCGCGCATGCCCGAATCGCCTTTCCAATACCGTCTGATGTCGTCACGGAAGCGGCCGTTCCATTCCGCAAACCCGGGCGGGTGCTGGCCGAGTTGGAAGCCGCCGGGGCCGACGTCCCAGGGCTCGGAGATGAGCTTCAAGCCCGACAGCACCGGATCCTGCAGGAGGGCATCGAAGAACCCCGATCCCGGGTCGAATCCCGTCGCTTCGCGACCAAGGGTGACGCCCAGGTCGAAGCGGAATCCGTCGACATGGAATTCCGTGGCCCAATAGCGCAGCGAATCCATGACGAGCTGGATCACGCGCGGATGGCTCAGGTTCACCGTGTTGCCACAGCCCGTGTCGTTGATGTAGTGCCGCGGGCTGTCGGGCAGCAGGCGGTAATACGCCGTGTTGTCGAGGCCGCGGAAACTCAGCGTCGGCCCCAGCTCATTGCCTTCACAGGTGTGGTTGTAGACGACGTCGAGGATTACTTCGATGCCGGCCGCGTGGAGCTGGCGTATGGCCCATTTGAATTCCCCCAGCGATCCGTCCGAAAGATAGGCGCCGTCCGGCGCGAAATACGCGAGCGTGTTGTAGCCCCAGAAGTTCGTGCGATTGTGCTCGACGAGGTTGCGGTCGCGCGCGAAGGCATGCACGGGGAGGAGTTCGATGGCCGTGATGCCCAGGTGGCGCAGATGCTCGATGCTGCTCGGGTGTCCGAGTGCCGCGAAGGTGCCACGCTCGCCCGGGGCAAACTGTTCGGCGCGCTGGGAGTATCCCTTGACATGCAGTTCGTAGATTACCGTCTCGGTCCAGGGAACCTTGGGTGGTCGATCGTTACCCCAGTCGAATCGATCGTCCGTCACCACGCACTTGGGCACGCCGTCGGCACTGTTGCGACGGTCCAGGCTCAGGTCCGCCTTGGGACCTCCTACGCGATAACCGTACAGCGAGTCGTGCCAGACGATCCTTCCCGAGAGCTGCCGCGCATAAGGATCGACGAGCAGCTTTTGCGGATTAAAGCGAAGCCCGTTGGCCGGATCGTAGGGTCCATACGCGCGGTACCCGTACAAGGCGCCGGGACGAATGCCGGGCAGGTAGCCATGCCAGACCCCGTCGGTGCATTCGGGCATCGGCATCCGGGATTCGTGCCGGCCCGCGGTGTCGAAGATGCAAAGCTCCACGTGCTCCGCATTCTCGGAAAATACGGCGAAGTGCGTGCCGCGGCCGTCCCAATGGGCGCCCAGGGGAAGATGCGGCGAAGGCAGCAGGCGATCCGCTACCGGTCGGGTCATGGCACTGCCTCCAGAAAAGCCTTGCACTACGCATGCGCCTTCTCCATCGTTCCGAGGCTTTGCGCGACATCGAAGAAATAGCGCAAGGGCACCCGCAACCAGGTTGGGCGATTGGCCAGCTCATAGCAAACCTCGTACGCGGCCCGCTCGAGGACGAACAAGGCGGTGAGCGCCTGCTCGGCGTCCTCGCCAAGGCCATCCAGCATCGGTGCGGCCGCCAAGCGGTATTGACTGAGGAACACACCGCTCGAGATCTCCCGGAAGCGTTCGATGACCTCGCGTGCCACGCTTCCGGTGGCAGTTCCAAGAATACTGCTGCTTTGCATTGCCATTGCCACGACGTACTCGAAGGAATTCAGCATGCCTGCCACATCGCGAAAAGGACTCGTCTTGGCCCTGCGCTCCGCAAGCGGCCGCCCGGGTTCCCCCTCGAAGTCGATGACGTACGCATCTTCCTGCGAAATGAGCACCTGTCCCAGGTGAAGGTCACCGTGAATGCGAAAGCGCGGCGTATGCAAGCCCGAAAGGGCGAGCTCCTCGATGGTCTCGTGCAGTGCGGGCCGGGCGTGCAAGAGCTTTTGCGCCATTTCGCGGCTGTCGTCACGCGCCCATTCGGTCTTGGCGGCCAACTGGTCCAGGCAATTGTCGACGCGCGCACGTGCCGTGGCCGCCCATGCGCGTACGTCGGCGGCACCGGCGCGCTCGGGAGCAAACGCCGGATCGTCGCAGCTCTGGGCCAGCACGACGTGCATGTGGCCGATGCGCTTGCCCAGGATCGAGGCGAACTGCGCGAATTCCCTCGCCGCGTCGCTCAGTGGTTCGGGCGCAACTCCACCTTCCTGCACATCGGCATCCTGGACGCTGCGCTCGACCATGCGCAGCGCCCATGACCATGCGTCGCCCTGGTTGTGCAGGAACTCCTGCGCCAGCATCAGCAGATGCGGCGTGCCGGCCGCATCGACGTGCACGACTTCGCCGAGCAGGCGCGCGGTATTGGCAAAACCGCGCTCGGTCAGAACCCGGCCCATTTCCGCTTCAGGATGCAAGCCGGCACGAATGCGGCGGATCACCTTGATGATGATGCGCTCGTCGACCACCAGCGAACTGTTCGACTGCTCCGCGGCCAGCATGCGGACATCCGCCTCGTCCGGTACCTGCATCCCGGCCAAAAGCGAAGTCGGATGAAATTGCAATTCACCGTTTTCCGTCGGCAGGGCCTGTTCCGCTCGCAACAGGCGCAGGACACCGTGCGCCATCGATGGCGCGGTCATGGCGTCGGTCAGCCAGCCGACGCGTGCACCGCGTCGCAAGCGCGCGAGCGCAAGCTGGTGCTGCAGCGCGCTGGCGCTGTGCTCGTCGGGCTGCGCACTCAGCGGCAATTGAAAGCATTCCTTCACCCCGTCCACTTCCATTTCGATCTCGGTCAGCAGGACCGGGGGCGAGCAGTTGGGCAGGCGCACGCAGGAGGATATCGTGACGGGACCGATCCGCTGGTTCTTGGCGCTGAACCAGCGGCGCTTTTGCAGGTAATTGGGCAGTGCCTCGCGCTCGAGCACGGGCCGCGCCGGGTCCTGCATCAGTTCCATCAGATCCTTGCGCAGCACGATGGTCACGTAATCGGGCAAAGGCTCGGGAGGCGCTGCGTACCAAGGCGGCATCTGCGAGCCGCCCGTGAGCAGGAACCAGTAGAACCCGTAGGGAGGCACCGTGAGCAGATACGGAAGCCGGCCGACCGGCGGAAAGGCCGAACCGCCGATCATTTCCACGGGAACCCTTCCTTCGAATGCGACGAGATCGAGTTCGACGGCCTGCGCCGTGCGGGATACGTTCGCAACGCACAGCACGGTCTGGTCCTCGCCATCGTCGCCCGTGTGGGAACGCAGGTAGGCAAGGATGTGCCGGTTGGTCGGATAGATCAGCTTGAGGTCACCGCGACCGAACACTTGATGTCGCTTGCGGATGCGTAGCATGCGGCGTGTCCAGTTCAGGAGCGAATGCGGATCGCGCGACTGCGCTTCGACGTTGATCGCCTGGTAGCCGTAAAGCGGATCCATGTTCGGCGGCAGCACGAGAGTGGCCGGATCCGCCTTGGAATAGCCCCCGTTGCGATCGAAGGACCATTGCATGGGCGTGCGCACCCCATCGCGATCGCCCAGGTAGATGTTGTCCCCCATGCCGATCTCGTCGCCGTAATAGAGGACGGGCGTGCCCGGCATCGACAGCAGGAGAGAGTTCAGGAGTTCGATGCGCCTGCGGTCGCGTTCGACGAGCGGCGCGAGCCTGCGCCGGATACCCAGGTTCAGGCGGGCACGCCGGTCGGACGCATATTTCTCCCACAGGTAGTCGCGCTCCTTGTTGGTCACCATTTCGAGCGTGAGCTCGTCGTGATTGCGCAGGAAGATCGCCCATTGGCAGCTGTCGGGGATGTCCGGCGTCTGGCGCAGGATGTCGGTAATGGGAAAGCGGTCCTCCTGTGCCAGGGCCATGTACATGCGAGGCATCAGGGGAAAGTGAAACGCCATGTGGCATTCGTCGCCCTTGCCGAAGTACTCCTGCGTGTATTCCGGCCATTGATTCACTTCCGCGAGCAGCATGCGGTCGGGGTAGCGGTGCTCGATCTCCATGCGGATCCGCTGGAGGATGGCGTGGGTCTCCGGCAGGTTCTCGTTGTTGGTGCCTTCGCGTTCGCACAGGTAAGGCACGGCGTCCAATCGCAGTCCGTCCACGCCCAAATCCAGCCAGAAGCGCATGACGGAAAGCACCGCTTTCATGACATGCGGGTTCTCGAAGTTCAGGTCGGGTTGGTGCGAATAGAAGCGGTGCCAGTAGTAGGCGTTGGCGACCGGGTCCCAGGTCCAGTTGGATTTCTCCGTGTCGACGAAGATGATTCGGGTGCCGGCGTAACGCGCATCCGTGTCGGACCAGACGTAGAAATTGCGCGCATTCGACCCGGGTTTGGCATGGCGCGCGCGCTGGAACCAGGGATGCTGGTCCGAAGTGTGGTTGATGACGAGTTCCGTGATCACCCGCAGCTTGCGCCGGTGCGCCTCCGCCAAAAACAGCCGCGCATCGGAAATGCGACCGTAGTCGGGATGAACGCCGCGATACTCCGAAATGTCGTAACCGTCGTCGCGCAAAGGCGACGGGTAAAAGGGCAGCAACCAGATGGTGTTGACGCCCAGTTCCGAGATGTAGTCGAGCTTCTCGATCAGGCCGGCGAAGTCGCCGATGCCGTCGCCATTCGCATCGAAATACGATTTCAGGTGCAATTGGTAGATGACGGCGTCCTTGTACCAGAGCGGATCCTTGGTAAAGGCCTCCGTCCGGACGGCATCGCGTTGGTGCGCGGTGGCGACGGCGTTCATCGCTCAATGTCCAGGGCGATGCAGGCGCCAGATCGCGAATGGCATGCGTGGATCGAAATACCAGTGCTGCACCTTCCCCTGCCAGGTGAACGAGGTCCCGGCCAGCAGGTCGTCCGCGCGCACGCTCGCATCGTCGGGCAGCCCGAATTCCCACAGGGGAACCTCGAACAAGGTCGCCTGCGGCGCGCGAGGATCCAGGTTTACCGCCACGAGGATGAAATTCGTGAGATCCGGAGTTGCCTTGCCGAAATACAGAACCTGATCGTTGAACGCGTTATAGAAGCGCAGGCCCAGGTGCGTATGCAAGGCAGGGTTGGATTCGCGGATTCGATTGAGCTGCGTGATTTCCGGGATGATGTTGCCCGGCGCCTGCCAATCGCGCGGCTTGATCTGGTATTTCTCGGAGTCGAGGTACTCCTCGCGGCCCGCCAGGGCACCGGATTCACACAGTTCGAAGCCGCTGTACATTCCCCATAGACCTGAGAGCGTCGCCGCCAGTGCCGCGCGGATGAGAAAGCCTGGGCGGCCGGAGTTCTGGAGGAACACCGGATTGATGTCCGGCGTGTTGACGAAGAAGTGCGGACGGAAATACTGGCGTGGTTCGCCGCGGGTGAGCTCCGTGAGGTATTGCGTCAATTCGCTCTTGGTATTGCGCCAGGTGAAGTACGTATAGCTTTGCGAGAAGCCGATCTTCGCAAGGCGATACATCATCGCGGGACGCGTGAATGCCTCCGACAGGAAGATTGCGTCGGGATATTGCGCGCGCACGTCGGCGATCAGCCACTGCCAGAAGGGCAGTGGCTTGGTGTGCGGATTGTCGACGCGAAAGATGCGGATCCCTTCGTTCGCCCAGTGCAGCACGATGTCGCGCAGGCTCGTCCACAGTCCCGGAATCGCTTCGGCCGCATAGAAGTCGGGATTGACAATGTCCTCGTACTTCTTGGGAGGGTTCTCCGCGTAGCGAACCTGTCCGTCGGCGCCCCAGGCGAACCATTCAGGATGCTCGGTCAACCACGGGTGGTCGGGCGAGCACTGCACCGCAAAGTCGAGCGCGATCTCCATGCCGCAGGCCTTGGCCGCCTGGTGCAAGCGGCGAAATGCCGCGATTCCCCCGAGCGCGGAATGGACCGCCTCGTGCCCGCCCTCGACACTGCCGATCGCATAGGGACTGCCCGGGTCCTCCGGATTCGCAGTCAGGCTGTTGTTGCGTCCCTTGCGGTTGCGCCTGCCGATGGGGTGGATCGGCGGCATGTAAAGGACGTGAAATCCCATGGCGCGAATCGCCGGCAGGCGCCCGATCACGTCGTCGAAAGTCGCGTGCCGCGCCGGGTCGGCGGATTGCGAACGCGGGAATAATTCGTACCAGGCGCCGTAAGCCGCGGCTTCACGCTCGACCTCCAAGGTCAGCGCGAATTCCGCACGCGTCAGGAAATTGCGTGGGTCGGCCCGGGCCAGAAGGTCGGAAGTCGTCTTGTGCAGCAGCAGGGCGACACGGGTGGACGGGTCGCTGAGCTCGATCTGCGAACGCAATGCAAGCAGGGCCGCACGGTCACGGCCGGAGGCACGCTGGAATGCCGCATCGATCTTCGCGCGCCCGTCGGCGATGTCGGAGGCGATCTGCGCTGCGACCTCCTCCGGGACATCCGTCGTGATCTCCGCTCCCACGGGCATCTTCGCGCGGCATTTGATCTCGAGCGACGAGCGGAATGTGCCCCAGGCGTCGAGCCAGGCCTCGATGGTCAAGGTGTATCGACCCACCAGCAGAGGCCGGAACTCGGCATGCCACAAGTCGTTGCCCAATGCATGCAAGGGCAGCTTGCGCTGCCCGCCGAGCGCGTCGCGCACGATGACCGCGGCCGCGAGACGATCGTGGCCGTCCATGAATATGTCGGCCTCGATCGCGACCACCTGTCCCGTCACCGCTCGCGCGGCAAATCGTCCCTGGTCCACGAGAGGTGAACGAGGCTTGATGACAATGCGTGGCGCGGCAACTGCGCGGTCCAGGTCCGGACGCTCAGTTTCCAGCGCGCTCTCCGCACGTGCATGAACTTTGGGCATTTTTGCCTCCGAACGACCGTTCGACCGTGGAGGCTTTGCCGGGGTTCAGCGCATTCGCGTGCGGGATCCCGTACGTTGATTAAGATAAATAGCGCGGCGGCACGATAAATCCACCGTAGCGATGCTCCGCAAGTTGGGCGAAGCGAATGGGTGTACGGTCCTCGAGATACGGACCGATCGCCTGGATGCCGATGGGAAGGCCGCTTGCGCCGGGGCCGATGGGCAGGGACGTTGCCGGCAGGCCATTCACGGATGCCGGGCCTACCCATGCCGCCTGCGATGCGTAGGCGATGCTTTTTCCGTCGAAGGAAATCCGCCGTTTGTCCATGTCGGCGTCGTCGTGAGGGAATGCAGTCGTTGGCAGCACCGGGCAGAGCACCAGGTCGAAGTCGCGGAAGAAGAGGCGCCATTGATGCGCAAGTGCGACGCGCGCGCGGTTTGCGAGAAACCATGCGCGATGGCTGGCGACGAGTGCGTGGTTGCGGACGGAGTTTTCGTCTTCGGCAACACGCGGATTGCGCGCGGCGCGCGCTTGCACGGCGCGATACGCGGCTTCGGGAAACGTTGCACCGAGGAAGGACATCAATAGTTCCGTGAAGGTGTCGCCGAGCGCGCCCAGGTCGGGGAGCAGTTCGGAGGAAGTCTTGACCTTGCAGCCGTCACTCGCCAGGCGTTGCGTGAAACCCTCGATTGCGCCGGAGACTTCGCTGGATAGCGGCAGACGCGGATGCTCGGTCAGGACCAGCACCCGAAAGTCCTCGAGGCGCTCGTGGCGCGCGCGTGGGAGGTCCAGTCGATAGGCGATCGCCTGCGCATCGTCGGGGCCGGCGATCACGTCCAATGCGTGGGCCAGGTCCCGCGCGCTCCTGGCCATCGGCCCGGCGACGGCGAGGTCGTTGTCCGCTCCGATCGAGAGTTCCGGCACGCCCGGAGGCGCGTGCCCCCGCATCGGTACGAGACCGTAGGACGGCTTATGCGCATAAACGCCGCAGCAATGCGCGGGGATCCTGAGCGAGCCTGCAATGTCCGAGCCGACTTCCAGCGGAACGAATCCCGCCGCCAGTGCCGCAGCGGCTCCGCCGGACGAGCCGCCCGGCGTACGGGCGAGGTCCCAGGGATTGCAAGTGCGACCATAGACCGCGTTGACGCTCTGCCAGTCGCCCAGGTGCGTCGAGACATTGGTCTTGCCAAAAACAATTGCCCCGGCCGCTTTCAAGCGGGCCACGACGACGGCGTCGAAGCGGGCGCGCAATTGCGACGTTCCGGGTACTCCCCACGTCGTTGGCAGTCCCGCCACGTGGAAGGATTCCTTCACGGTCATCGGAATTCCCAGCAACGCGCCCGTATCGCCACGCGCGAGAGCGGCGTCCGCTGCATCCGCGGCCGCGCGCGCGCGTTCGAAGTCGCGGACCACGACAGCATGGAGTTCGACGTCGCGCAATTGCACCCGCGCAAGGGCCTCCTCCAGTAATTCCCGCGCCGAGATTCGTCTTTCGCGCAGCGCAGCTTGCATGGCGGCAAGATTCTGGAATTCCATGGCTTCCCCGAATGTGTTCCTGCGAATGCGCGAGCGTAGTGCAATCCGTGGTGGATTCGTGCGAAGCTCCCTGCTTCTCGCGCAAGGAGGGCAGGCCATGAAGTCAGGGAAGGCAGTGCGGGAGTCGCGACCGGATCGTCAATGGCATCGGGCTGCCTTGGCACTGTTCGGGCCTGCGATCAGCCTTGGAGCCGCTGCCAGCGAGCCGCCAGGGGAATCGAGCAGCTTCCGCGGCGATGCGGCGCATAGCGGCATCGCGACGGTGGCGCTTCGACAACAAAGGTTCCTGGGTGATCTCTTCGCCGGCGCTCGCCGAACATGTGGTCGTATTCGGCAGTACCGACGGAATTGTCTACGCGTTGGAGTAAGGGGGAGCCGCTCGCGAGACGCAGGTAAAAAATGCCCCTCTATCGCACGGCGAAAGAGGGGCAGCTCGCCAGCCCAAGCTCGAAGAGCGAAGGCTGCAGACCCTAGTTCAGCACCGATTCGGCCGGCGTGAAAGGTTTGCCGAGCGCTTTTGCCACCGCTTCATAGGTCAATTGGCCGGCGTGCACGTTCAAGCCGGCACGCAGGTGCGCGTCGTCCGCGCAAGCCTGCTTCCATCCCTTGGTCGCGAGCGCGAGCGTGAACGGCAGCGTGGCATTGTTGAGGGCGAACGTGGAGGTGCGGGCAACCGCGCCGGGCATGTTCGCGACGCAGTAGTGCACGACGCCGTCGACAACATAGGTCGGTTCCGCGTGCGTCGTCGCACGCGAAGTCTCGAAGCAACCGCCCTGGTCGATCGCGACATCGACGATGACCGAACCGGGCTTCATGCGCTTGAGCTGCGCGCGCTTGATCAGCTTGGGCGCGGCCGCGCCAGGAATCAGGACGGCACCGATCACGAGATCGGCGTCGTACACCGCATTCTCGGTGGCATCGATGGAGGCGAATTCCGTGTGGACACGGCCCAGGAAAATGTCGTCGAGCTCGCGCAGGCGCGGCAGCGAGCGATCGAGGATCGTCACGTCGGCGCCGAGTCCGACAGCCATCTTGGCGGCGTTGGCGCCAACGACGCCCCCACCGATGATCGTCACTTTGCCGGGGGGAACTCCGGGCACGCCGCCGAGCAGCACGCCACGGCCGCCGTTGGCCTTTTGGAGGGCCACAGCGCCGACCTGGATCGCCATGCGACCCGCCACTTCGCTCATGGGCGCGAGCAAGGGCAGTCCGCCGCGTTCGTCGGTAATCGTTTCGTACGCGATCGCGGTGCACCCCGATCGCAGGAGCAGTTCCGTCTGCTCGGGATCCGGCGCGAGGTGCAGATACGTGAACAGCAATTGGCCCCGGCGCAGCATGCGGCACTCGTCGGGCTGCGGCTCCTTGACCTTGACGATCATGTCCGCCTTGGCAAAGATCGATGCCGCGTCGGGAGCCATTTGCGCGCCCGCGGCAAGATAGGCATCGTCGTCGCAGCCAATGGCAACACCCGCGCCGGTTTGCACCAGGACCTTGTGGCCGTTGTGGATCGCTTCACGAACGGCCGCGGGCGTCATGCCGACGCGATATTCGTGGTTCTTGATTTCCTTCGGTACGCCGATCAGCATCCTGGGCTCCGCAAATGTGGGCTTCGATGCCATGCAGTATGTCGATGGCACCGGAAAATAGGCTGCGGATTTCCTATCCGGCGCCGATAAGGACTTGCAATTTTCTTGCGCGATTGGCGTAGGATTTCGAATAATCCTGCGCGCAAGCGCAACAAAGAGTCGCCGACGTGGATTTCGACCGAATTGATCGCCAGATCCTGACCCTCCTGCAAAAGGACGGCCGGCTCACAAATGCGGCCCTGGCGGACCAGGTGCATTTGTCTCCTTCCGCATGCCTGCGCCGGGTACAGCGCCTCGAGCGCGAAGGTGTCATTGCGGGCTACGTTGCGGTTCTCGATCCAGCGGCGGTCGGCCGCGCGACGAGCGTGTTCGTCGAAGTCAGTCTCAACAGCCAGCGCGAAGATGCGCTCGAAGCATTCGAGCGTGCCGTGCGCGAATGCCCGGACATTTTCGAGTGCCACCTGATGTCGGGCGGCCTGGATTATCTTTTGCGCGTCGCCGTGGAGAACACCCAGGACTACGAGCGCGTGCACAAGCAGCACCTGTCGCGCCTGCCCAATGTCGCACGTATCCGCTCGAGCTTCGCCTTGCGCAACGTCTGCCAGCGGCGAGTGATAGAACTATAGGGCGTTACGCAGCAATTGCGCCAGCACGCGTCCGCAGCGCGCGATTTTCTCCGCAGGCGCGTAGCCGTAGCCGATCACGAGTCCCGACATCCGCGCCGGTCCGATGTAGTAGCGCGAAAGTGCGTTGACCCGGACGCCCTGCATCGCGGCAGCGGCCTCGAAACGCTGGTCGTCGAATCCGTCGGGAAGACGAACGACGAGATGCAGGCCTGCGCTCTGCGAGGATATCCAGGCCGACTTGCCCAATGCGGGCTGCAGGGCGTTGACCAGCAGGGAACGGGTGTCTGCATAGGCCTGGCGTACGCGCCGGATGTGGGTCGCGAAGTAGCCGCGCTCCATGAACTCGGCCAATGCTCCTTGCACGGGTAATTGGCCGGGGCGTTGCAGGTCGTAGAGCGCGCTGCGAAAGGGCTCGACCAGCGCCGGGGGCACGACGAGGTAGCCGATCTTGATCCCCGGGTACAGCACCTTGGAGAACGTGCCCAGGTAGACGACGCGCTGTTCCGCATCCAGGCCTTGCAGGGACGCCAGCGGCCGTCCGCCGTAGCGCAGTTCGCTGTCGTAGTCGTCTTCGATGATCCACGCGCGCTCGCGCGCCGCGATCTCCAGCACGGCGCGGCGCCGTGCAAGACTCATCGGCACTCCGGTGGGATATTGATTCGACGGCGTCAGGTACAGGAGGCGCGGCTTGCTGCTGCCTGGCACGGATGCGGGATTCATGCCTTCGTCGTCGACCGCGACCGGCTCGATCTTGAGGTCGCAGGATTCGAAGATGCATCGCGCACCCCAATAGCAGGGATCTTCGACCCAGACCTTGTCGCCTGCGTCGGCGAGCAACTGCGCGCACAGGTCGAGCGAGTGCTGCGTTCCCGCGGTGATGATCACCTGGTCCACGTCCACGCGGACGGCCCGCGATACGCGCACGTAGTCGGCGATCGCGCTGCGTAGCGGCAGGTAGCCACCGTCGGCCGCATAGTCGAGCAGATCGGGGCGCGCGAGGCGCAGCTGGCGGCTTTGCAGCCGCTGCCATTGCTTGATGGGGAACAGCGTGAAGTCGACTTCGCCGCCGCTCAGCGGCTGGATCTCGAATCGGCTGCCGCCGCGAAAGCCTGCCAGGCGCGCGCCGCGCGCGGACAATTGCGGCGTCGCGGTGGCGATCGGCCGGCGCTCGCCGTTGATGGGTGCGGCACGCCGCGCGCGCGGTGCGGCTGCCGCCTGTGCGACGAAGGTACCGCTGCCCGCTTTTGCGCTGATGAATCCTTCGGCAAGCAGTCCTTCGAACGTCGAGAGCACCGTATTGCGCGACAAGCCCAGTTCGCGCGCAAGCTCACGCGTGGACGGCAGGCGCGTGCCCGGCGGCAAGCGATGGCCCAGGATCGACTCGCGGATCGCCTGGTAAAGAACGCGGTAGCGCGGCAGATCGCAGTCGGCGTCGGCAAAGGCGGCGCGCAGAAGTTCGTAGGTAGGGGTGGCTTGACGCATCGGAAATCCGGACAAACTGGTCCCATCGGGACAAGCATACTGGATCTGCCGAAGATACCAATTCGGGCTAAAATCGGGTCACCGCACGTGTGCGCCTGGGCAACCGCCGACGCGCATCCGTGCCGGAGTTCTTCCATGTCCGCCGCGCACTTCACGATCTGTCATCTTCCCCGCCGCTATTGCAAGGCGAATGCGCGCGCTTCGACGCGGCGAAGATGTCCATTGCCCTCCGCTTAGTTGCACGGCAGTCCGCCGGGAATCGCTCGGCGATTGCCCGGCATGAAAGCGATCGTCACGTGTCGATGCAGTCCAGTCGACACATTCCAGTAGAAGCAGGCAGGACGATCGGATTTGCAGGCAGCAAGCAGTAGTTGGTTTTCCTCCAGCCGCCAGGAAGGCGGAAAGGCAAGCAGCGAAACGAGCGGCGGAAGGCACGGGTGAGCGCCTTCAAGCACGCGGAGAACAGCAATGAACTCGACAGTGACACCTCCGGTTTCCCGGAGTTCGTTTACCGAAAAAGACCTCGAGCGTTGGCTCGACCAGAATCGCATCAGCGAGATCGAATGTCTCGTGCCCGACCTCGCGGGCGTGGCGCGCGGCAAGATCCTGCCGCGCGAAAAATTCACGGAAGACCGCGGCATGCGGGTACCGGAAGACATCCTCGCGATGACCATCAACGGCGACCGGCCGGGCTCCGATCCGGGCTATCGCGCCGTCATCGCGGCGATCGACCACGATCTCGTGTTGCGCCCGGATCCGACCACCGTCTGCATCGTCCCCTGGGCGAGCGACCCGACGGGCCAGGTCATCCACGATGCCTTCCGCAGCGACGGCAGTCCGGCGGAATTCACGCCACGCTCGGTCCTGCGGCGCGTGATCTCGCTGTACAAGGACAAGGGCTGGGTGCCGGTGGTTGCGCCCGAGCTCGAGTTCTACCTGGTGGCGAAGAACGCCGATCCGAACATGCCCCTGACGCCGCCGATCGGCCGCAGTGGCCGCGCCGAAACCGTGCGCCGCGCGTACAGCATCGACGCGGTGAACGAATTCGATCCGCTGTTCGAGGACGTGTACGACTATTGCAAGGCGATGGAGCTCGATGTCGACACGCTGATCCACGAAGTCGGCGCGGGCCAGATGGAAATCAACTTCCTGCATGGCGACCCGCTGCAGCTCGCGGACCAGACTTTCTACTTCAAGCGCACCATGCGCGAGACCGCGCTGCGCCACGGCATGTATGCGACCTTCATGGCCAAGCCCATGGAAGGCGAGCCCGGCTCGGCCATGCATATCCACCAGAGCCTGCTCGACGAGAAGACCGGTCGCAACATCTTCTCGAATCCCGACGGAAGCGTCTCCAAGATCTTCAATCACTACCTTGCCGGTCTGCAGAAGTACATGCCGGCGGGCATGGCGCTCGTCGCGCCTTATGTCAATTCGTACCGGCGCATCGTGCGCCACGGCGCGGCGCCGATCAATGTGCAATGGGGTCACGACAATCGCACGGTGGGTTTCCGGATTCCCGGTGCGACGCCGGAAAACCGGCGCGTCGAGAATCGCGTGATCGGTGCGGATGCGAATCCGTATCTCGCGATCGCCATCACGCTGGCCTGCGGCTGGCTGGGCATCATGGAGGAACTCGAACCCACGCCGGAGAGCCAGGGCAGCGCGTACACGCTCGATTACGAACTGCCGCGCAGCCTGTCGGAGGCGATCACGGAATTGCGCGAAAGCACCGCCTTGCACAAGGCCTTGGGGCAGTCATTCATCAATGTCTACACCTCGGTCAAGGAACTCGAATACGCCGAGTTCATGAAGGTGATCAGTCCCTGGGAGCGCGAATACCTGTTGCTGCATGTGTGAGGCACGCGCGGTACCCGATCGACCGTTTGACCCGCAGAAGGAAATACCCATGAGCGTCCAGCCATCCGCGCTGCACATTGCGGCGCAAGAGCACCTTCCGACGAGCGCATTCGACACGAGCGCGCTGCAGCGCGAGGACAGCGCGCACTACCTGCATCCCTTCACCGACCACAAGCAGCTGTCGCAAAAGGGCGCGCGGGTCATCGTGCGCGGCGAGGGAATCTACGTGTGGGATTCGGAAGGCAAGAGGATCCTTGATGGCATGTCGGGCCTCTGGTGCGTCAACGTGGGCTACGGACGCAAGGAGCTTGCGGACGCCGCGTACCGCCAGATGATGGAGCTGCCGTTCTACAACAGCTTCTTCAACACCGCCAACATTCCGGCGATCAAGCTCTCCAGCGCATTGACGCAGGTCGCGCCGCAGAACTTCCAGCACGTGTTCTTCACCGTGTCGGGCTCGGAGGGCAATGACACCATCCTGCGCATGGTGCGCCGGTACTGGGATATCGAAGGCCAGCCCAAGCGCAAGGTCATCATCAGCCGGCACAACGCCTATCACGGCAGCACCGTCGCGGGCGCTTCGCTGGGCGGCATGACGGGCATGCACGAGCAGGGCGACCTGCCGATCCCGGGCATCGTGCACATCGAGCAGCCGTATCACTTCGAGAACGGTCGCGACCTCCCCGCCGAGGAATACGGCCTGATCGCGGCGCGGCGTCTCGAAGAAAAGATCCTGGAAGTCGGGCCCGACAAGGTTGCGGCATTCATCGGTGAGCCGGTGCAGGGCGCAGGCGGGGTGATCATTCCGCCGTCGACCTACTGGCCGGAGATCCAGCGCATCGTCGACAAGTACGGCATCCTGCTGATTTCCGACGAAGTGATCTGCGGCTTCGGACGCCTGGGTCACTGGTTCGGCGCGCAGTACATGGGTACGCGTCCCGACCTCATCACCTTTGCCAAGGGCGTCACGTCCGGCTACATCCCGATGGGCGGTGTGCTGGTCGGCGAGCGCGTCGCGCGCACGCTCATCGAGAAGGGCGGCGAGTTCAACCACGGTTTCACGTACAGCGGCCACCCGGTCTGCGCGGCGGTTGCTCTCGAGAACCTCGCCATCATGCATCGCGAAAACATCGTGACGCGCGTGCGCGAGGAAACCGGACCGTACCTGAAGAAGTGCTTCACCGCGCTTGCCGAGCATCCGCTCGTCGGCATTGCCGAGACCTGCGGACTCGTCGCCGGCCTCGTGCTCGTCAAGAACAAGAAGCCGGTGCAGGTATTCGATCCGGACCTCGCGGTCGGAATGGTGTGCCGCGGTCACATGTTCCAGAACGGCGTGATCATGCGCGCCGTCGGCGATCGGATGATCATCGCCCCGCCGCTCGTCATCACCAAGGCGCAAATCGACGAAATGATCGGCCTCATCCGACACTGCCTCGACGAAACCCTCAAGGACGTCAAAGCCCGCGGCTGGATCTAACGGATTCGCTGCATATCCGGGCGATGCGTTGCCCGGATGTGCTGCCGTTCGCTCGCCCCCTTCGCCAAAACGGCGGCTCGGTGGCGACGCTCAATTCGCACACCCGGACACGCTCGCCCAATAAGCAGCTCCTTCGAGAGTTGAGCCGTGCTTTGCACAGGTCAGCGCTCGTAGCCAACGGGTCTACGCAAAGAGTTCTTCGCACTCACGGGAGTTTCCTTGCGGGAGGCCGGATTGTCCGGTTCCCGGAGAGCGCCCATCGCGCCTGAGCCGTCGAATTGGCGAAACGCGCACAGCGAGCGGGTCCGCTGCACCGACATCGCCGGCCCACCCAATACGGCGACCGTTGAACTGATAAGGCCGGAGAAGTATTACCGGTGGAAGACGAAGGAAAAAGGAGTTACCAGTGGTCCGATAGCAGGTCGACCGAAGGGCAGACCATCGATGTAATCTCGTTTCCTTCCGCGTCTCTCCCGCCGTAGGTCCGCTGCGGCTTGCAGATCGAATAGTAGATATCCGAGAGCTTGATCTGCGCCTCGGTCTTGCCCAATTTGGCAGAACGCGTGAAGTACGCACGCGCGACTTTCCAGTCTCGCGGTACGCCGCGCCCCAGGTAATACAGCAATCCCGCGTAATACAGGCCGTCGCGATTATTGGCGGCGGAAGCTTTCTTTGCCCACTCGAGGCAGGCGGCGTCGTTGGGCGCGACGCCCTTTCCGTCGAAGTAAGCCTGCGCGAGCAGCGCCTGCGCGGGCACGTCGCCCTTGTTCGCGAGGTCGGTGGCGATCTTCACGGCGTCGGCGTAGTGGCCCGCCTGCCAGGCAGCTTCAAACGCGCTGTCGTCGGCGTTCGAGGCGACCTTTTGCGCAAAGTTCTTGTCGGAGCCGGCGGCAACTTCCGCGCGCAACTGCGCGGCCCGTTGTTCGTCGCGCGGTCCGCCGACGCCTCCCGCGAGCAGGATTGCGAGCTGACCTTTCGCGTATACGTCGCCCTTTGCGGCCGAGCGTTCAAACCAGGTGCGCGCCTGGCGGAACTTCTCCTCGGATTGTTGCCGCTCCGCCGGTGCGATGGCGGCGTTATTGACGCCCGGATTGATACCGCCCGCGATTGCACGGCCGCGTTCGAAATAGTATTGCCCGAGGTAGTCCATGCCCTTCGCGTTTCCCTGGTTCGCGGAAGCGAGCAGCCATTTTTCGCATTGCGCATAAAAGCCTGTGCCAGGCGGGTTCAAATGGCGCAACAACATCACGCCAACACCCGCCTGTGCCTCCGCTTCGCCACTCTGCGCTGCCACCATGAAATGGGTCCACGCGGACTTGTAATCCTTGCGATCAAAGGCTTCGATCGCGGCATTCGTGTCGGCGGAAAGAGAAGGATCCGGCTTGGTGGAAGGGGCCGGATTGGCGCCAGCCGGACTCGCTGCGGCATCCGCCGGACGGGCGGTGGTTTCGCTTGCCTTCGAACTTCCCGAGGACGACGGCGTCGGACTCGACTGTGCAACGCGACGCCAGGTCACCGTCGCTCCCGCGGCGTTCGTACACACGGCAATGCCGTCGCTGGTGAATCGATAGGTCCCGGCGTTGTTCGGCCAGGGCGCAGTCGTCGTGTATTTCCCGTTTGCCGCGGAAAAGCCACCGTCGCCCGCAGGCTTGTCGCCGTCCGGGCCGCGCCAGAAGTTGTGATAACCCGCGGCGTCGTGGATCGACACCATCGTGAGCGCCTGGCCGTTTACCGGGATCTGCGCTTCCCAGGTTCCCAGGAACCGCGCCGTGTCATCTGCCGCGTGGACGGGTGCGCCCGCCATGGCGAGTGCACTGAACGCAAGGATGGCAAACGTCCGGATCTGCATCGCATTGCGCTCCTTGACGATCACGCAAGGATCATAGACGCATGCGCAACAAATACACCAATCCCAGGCACGACGCATGTACACCCCCTCTCTAAAGGGAGTCTGCGTCGCTCACGGCGAACCCTAGAATCTCCACGTTTACGGTTAAACAGTCGCGTGTTGCGAGGCCGGAATGTGCGGGGCGCGGGGAGCGAACGTTCGCGCGCGAGCCGTCGACTTGGCGAAAGCGCGCGAGTGAGCGGTGCCGCGCCCCGTACATCGCCGGCCTTCCCAATGCGGCCGACCGTTGAACCGCGACGCGCGAAGAACTAATAGGGGTGCAACCGCTTAAGGAAGCAGATCCTTCAACCGGTACCACGCCATCGCCAACACCAGCGCAGGCGTCCGAAACGCACGGCCCCCCGGAAATTCGCGATGGCGCAACTTCGCAAACAGGTCGAATCGCTCGGCAAACCCACGGATCGCCTCGGCAGCGACCCGCCCCGCCATCCCCGTCAGCGCGAGTCCGTGCCCGGAAAAACCCTGGAGATAGAAAATATTCGAATCGATGCGTCCGAAATCCGGCGCGCGATTCAT